>JAEIGA010002038.1_pt1 | contig 32164 bp, 27 predicted proteins | sample 9270691 | NCBI WGS metagenome assembly JAEIGA01 (sample SAMN17057246, study PRJNA624740) | gut metagenome | biome: biome; isolation source: fecal sample | host: Bos grunniens | place: China: Xizang | collected 2019 | reverse complement strand
GTAAGATCAAGCGGAGCAAATCCTCATAACTAACCTTTTTATTATCCATCTTTTTTATTTTCAAAGATAGACTATTTTAATTTCTCCACCTATTTTTTCATTTGCTCCATTCTGATTTGAGAACTCCACCTACTTTTTGAATTGTTCCGTGGTCCGAAGCCGAGTTGTGGATGCGGGGGAGGAGAGTTATGGGTACAAAAAAGGGTAAGCTTGATATATCGCACCGCTACAACCACATACCCTTGCTGCCTTCCGGCCCTGGGGGAGTTCTGCAGGAGCTGGTCGTATATGACTTACCCGACTGCAAAGGTAAGCAAATTTCCATTAAAAACAAGTTTGTAAGCGTTAATTTTGTAAATTTGTAGCTTTCAAACTCTATTCTTGACTGTATGACAATGGAAAATAAAATTCTATATAATTCACTTTTAGACACATCTGAGGCAGGTATGATACCTGAGAAAAAGATTGCCGGAGCAAATGACGGTTTCAAGCCGTTGAAAATTGCCGTAGGTCTCTCTGGCGGCGTGGATTCAAGTGTGGCTGCACTGCTGTTGAAGCAGGCCGGACATAATGTGGTTGCGCTTTTTATGCAGAACTGGCATGATACAACAGGTACTCTTCATGGTGATTGTGAATGGGAGGAGGACAAATTTGTGGCAGAGATGGTAGCAAAGACGATTGGAATTCCTTTCCATTTTGTGGATTTGAGCGAAACATACAGGAAAAGAGTTGTGGATTATATGTTCAGTGAGTATGAGAAGGGGCGTACTCCAAACCCTGATGTCTTGTGCAACAGGGAGATAAAATTTGATGCTTTCCTTCAATGTGCCCTCGAACTTGGAGTAGATTACGTGGCAACCGGCCATTACTGCAAGAAAGATGAGTTTGTAAATGAGAAGGGTGAAACAATCTACAGGATACTTGCCGGTGACGACAAGAACAAGGACCAGAGTTATTTCTTGTGCCAGCTCTCACAAGAGCAGCTTTCAAGGGCTCTGTTTCCAATAGGTGATATAGATAAGCCGACTGTCCGCAGGCTGGCAAAAGAGGCCGGCTTGCAGAGTGCTGAAAAGAAGGATTCTCAAGGAATATGTTTTGTGGGTAAAGTTGATTTGCCTGTTTTCCTCCAGCAGAAACTCAAACCTAAGGAGGGTAAAGTTGTGGAGATCTTTGCAACAGAGCAGGAGAGGGAGCCATACACAGAGGCGGCTCTAAGGCCGGGAGAGACTGTTGCTGAGGCTCTTGCCCGGGCGCAGAATCTTCAGAACTCCCCAAATGCCTCCAATACCCCGAATGCCCAGAATGATGAGACTCTCCAGAATACCCAAAATGCCGGGAATGTCGGGATGAGTGACGGAACCAAAGGCCATCAAGTGCAGGAGTATACCCACGAAGAACTTGAAGCATTGGCAACACCTGTTCATTATAACCCTTCAGATGGAAAGGTTATCGGCAAACATATCGGTGCCCAGTTTTATACAATCGGCCAGCGCAAAGGGTTGAACATTGGCGGTCATAAAGAGTCTATTTTTGTGATTTCTACGGATATAGAAAAAAATATCATTTATGTTGGTGAGGGTCATTCTCATCCCGGACTATACAGGCGCGGACTTAAGATAGCCAAGGATGAGGTGCATTGGATAAGGGAAGACCTTAAGATGCAGGTTGGTGAGGTTCGCCGCTATCTTGTGCGTATCCGCTACCGCCAGCCATTGCAGGAGGCTACTTTATATCAGTATCCCGACGGCTTGTACATTATCTTTGACAAACCACAGAGAGGAATCTCTGCCGGACAGTTTGCCGCATGGTATACCCACGGCGAGGAGGAGATGATAGGTTCGGGTGTAATTTGATTATAACAAGTGCCGTTTCTTTGCAATTGCGCCTATACTTCAACAGAGAGGCCGTCGTAGGCGGCATATACGTTTTCAGGCAGTTCCTTGCTTAACTCTTCATGTGTACCTATCTGGTGTGAAAGGTGCGTAAGGTAATTGCGTTTTGCTCCGATACGTGAAATTACATCAAGAGCTTCTGAGAGCGAGAAGTGCGAAATATGAGTAGTATGGCGGATGGTATTTATTACAAACAGTTCAAGCCCTTTCAGTTTCTCAAATTCACTTTCAGGTATTGAACTTCCATCTGTAAGGTAGGCAATGTCTCCAATTCTGAAGCCAAGTATAGGCAGTTTGTAATGGAATACCCTTATGGGGGTGACTGTTATTGAGGATGTAGTACCGTCGGGAAGAGTCTTGGTAATTTCAAACGGATTTTCATCAATTGTCCTTAACTCATATTCTGGTACACCAGGGTATTTGAACTCTGCAAATGCATAGGAATACTCCATTTTAAGGCTCTGTTGAACACGATTTTCTGCATAAATGGGGAATGCGGCCTTGCGGAAATAGTTGAATGCGCGTATGTCGTCAAGTCCTCCGGTATGGTCTTTATGCTGGTGAGTGAGAAGCACTGCATCTGCATCGGAGATCCTCTCCCTAAGCATCTGTTGCCTGAAGTCGGGACCGCAATCTATAATAATTCTGAAGCCCTCATGCTCTATGAGCGCAGAGGTGCGCAGTCTCTTGTCCTTTGGGTCTGCAGATTGGCATACATGACAATCGCACCCTATCATTGGTACTCCCTGTGATGTTCCTGTGCCTAAAAATGTGATCTTGCTCTTCATTCTGCAAAGGTAGAAAATTTTAGTTACCTTTGTAATTTACATTTCAGGCAGAGATAAAGTTTAACAGATACTTGATATTTTTGTAATAAATGAGTGGTATTCTATATCTGATTCCATCTCCTCTTGGTGAAAATGAGCCTCAAGAGGTCATTCCGGCACCGGTCTTTGAACTGTTGCCAAAGTTACAGCACTTTGTTGTAGAAGAGGTTAGGACTGTGAGACGCTATCTGTCAAGGGCAGGGCTCAAGGGCAAGATAGCTGAACTCAATCTGTATGAACTCAATGAACATACATTGCAGAAAGATGTTGAGTCATATATCCAGATATTGAAAGATGGAAATGATGTCGGACTAATCTCTGAAGCGGGTCTGCCCGCGGTTGCCGATCCGGGAGCTTTGCTTGTGGAGCTGGCGCATAAGAATGATATTGAGGTAAGGCCTTTTGTAGGTCCTTCATCGCTGATGCTTGCACTTATGGCCAGTGGCCTTAATGGCCAATGTTTTGCATTTACAGGTTATCTGCCTGTAAAGCCAGATGAGAGACGTGCAAAGATAAAAACCATAGAGAAGGTTTCGATGCAGCTGAAACAGAGCCAGATAGTGATTGAGACCCCATATAGGAATGATCAGTTGTTTGCCGACCTGCTTGCTGTTTGTGGTCCAAAAACAAGGATTTGTGTTGCTGCAGAAATCACTTTGCCTACGCAGTTCATCAAGACAAAAAGTGTAGCCCAATGGAAGAGCAATCCTGTTGCAATAGGCAAACGTCCTTGTGTGTTTGTGCTGTTGGCTTAGTATTGGCAGCTATCATTGTATGCAGTTGGAATATTTGAGTAGAAAGTGATTTATAATTATGAAGAGAGTAGGAAAAATAGAGCTTGTTGATATGGAGTTCTTCTCAAACCACGGATGTTTTGAGGAGGAGAGAATTATTGGAAACAGGTTTATTGTAAATTGTTCTGTGGTTTATGATTGCAGCAAAGCTGCGTCAAGTGACAATATAGAGGATGCCTTGAACTATCAGTTGCTATATGATATAGTTAAGAGAGAGATGGCTATTCCATCACATCTGCTGGAGCATGTTGCTGGAAGAATTCTTGACAGTATAAAGGAATCGTTTCCTTATATTGTTGAGGCTCAGGTAAGTGTAGATAAAATCAATCCTCCTCTCGGAGGCAAGGTCGGGGCATCAAGAGTTGTTATGGCTTTATAGGTGTGCCGCGAGCAAATGAGTTTGTTTAATATGGTTGATATTGATATGGAGAATAAAGGAACCCCAGTACTGGAGGAATCGGTCAGGGCAAGAAGTGTGGCTTTTGTAACTCTTGGTTGCAAACTTAACTTTTCTGAGACATCTACAATTGCCCAGCACTTTGTTGAGGCAGGATATGAGCGTGTTCCTCAGAACCGTCCGGCAGACATATATGTGATCAATACCTGTTCTGTTACCGAGCATGCCGATAAAAAGTGCAGGAATTTCATACGCAAGCTTCACAAGCAGAATCCTGATGCCATAATAGCCGTGACCGGTTGCTATGCCCAGTTGAAGCCTCAGGAGATTCTTGATATAGAGGGAGTTGATATGGTTGTTGGGGCTGATCGCAAAGGCGATCTGTTTCAGTTGGTTAACGAAAACCTCAAGCCCTTGGTTACAGATGACTCTGCACGCTTTTCATATTCTTGTGCAATATCTGAGGTAAACAGCATTTTTCCGGCCTTCTCCCAGGGTGAAAGGACAAGATCATTCCTCAAAGTTCAGGATGGATGCGACTATCACTGTTCATATTGTACCATTCCGCTTGCAAGGGGCAAAAGCAGGAATCTGAGCATCGCAACCATAGTTGGAGAGGCAAAGAAGATTGCTGCCAAAGGGATGGTTGAAGTGGTGCTTACTGGTGTGAATACCGGTGATTTCGGTAAGAGTACCGGCGAAAAATTCATTGATCTACTCAAGGCTCTTAATGAGGTTGAAGGTATTGAGAGATACCGTATATCATCAATTGAACCCAACTTGCTCAATGAAGAGACAATCCGTTGGATAGCAAGCGGAACAAAATTCCAGAACCATTTCCATATTCCACTCCAGAGCGGCTGCGACAGGATATTGGCAAAAATGAGACGCCGTTACAACACCACAATGTTTTATGACAAAATCTCAATGATAAGGGAGATAATGGGAGATGTCTTTTTTGGAATAGATGTCATTGTAGGGTTCCCTGGTGAAACGGATGAGGATTTTGAGGCTACATACAATTTCCTTAAAGACAAGGTAAAACCTGCATTCATTCATGTTTTCCCTTACTCCCGACGGGCAGATACCGATGCTGCTATAATGCCTGATCAGGTGCAGGAGAGCATAAAGAGCCGTAGGGTAGAGGCCCTTACTGAGTTGAGTGACCGTCTGCACAAAGAGTATTGCAGCAGATATGAGGGAACAACCCAGCAGGTACTCTTTGAGTCTACACAAAAAGGTGGTATGATGTATGGCTATACAGGCAATTATATAAAGGTAGAGCGCAAGTATGACAAGTCTCTGATAGGAAAAATTACCGAGGTAACTCTATAATCAAGTTACGGGACGTTGGGTTTATTGGGTATTCAGGCCAGTTTGGGTATCATCGGTTGTGATGATGCCCTTTTTCTTTAGACGGGCCTCTTTGCGTTCCATTTTTTTGCGCTCCTTTTCACGCTTTTCATACTCCTTCTGCTCCTTGCTTTTCTTCCTGAATATATCCTTGAAGCGGTAGAATTCCTGTTGGTAACTTATACCGATGCCGCTTCGTTGGCTATCGTCAAGATAGTTGGAATATTGGTCAGCTGCATGTGAGAAGAGGTTCATTCGCATCTTTCCGCTCTTGTCAAGTTTGAGCTCAACATCAACATTGCCAATTACCCCTCTGTTTGTAGAACTCTGGTACGGATCATTACCAATGCTTCCATTTATTGATAATCTGTTGTTGAACAGTTGGGTGGAGACTGCCACATCAAAGATGTCAGTGCCCTTTTCTCCAGGCTGGTAGTTGAAACCTAGATCCAGCGGAATTCCCAATTGTTGCAAAATTGTATTAATTTGGTTGCTGAGAATCTCTGAAACATTGGAGTAAAGTATTGTAGAGTTGTTGGTAATGCCGGACTGTTCGTCTGGAAGGAAACCACCGGATATAAGAAGTGCTGCAAACTGCTTCTGAATCTTTCCTTCGGTATTGAGTGCGCTCTCAACCCTTACTTTGGTTGTCGGGTCAAGGTCTGGAATGTCAATATTGAACTTGAGCTCGGGATTCATAAGGTTGCCGCTCATGATTATTTCACAATTTACGGTACGTCTGGTACTTACGGAACTTGTATCTGCAATAAGTGTATTTATGGCAGTTTTTGTTCTGTATATGGCTGTAAGATTGAGAGTTGTGTTATCAATTCCGCCATTGAAATGTATTGTTCCACCAGGCTGTATAATGAAATCTTTTGTTGCAAATCCAAATCCAGACAATACAAACTTATAGTTGCCTTCATTTATGACATAGTCTCCGAATATGTCAAATACATTCTTAGTAGGATTGATGTCAAGATTTATCAGTCCATTTCCGTTGGCTCTTATGATGTCTCCCAAAGATTTGTTTATCTCAATGAAGATCTCCGCATTAGGGTTGGCATTGGCCCTGAGCAGAACCTCCATTTGTGTTGCACTTTTGGCCTTTGTACGGTTTAGCATCAGCGAGTCATAGAAGTTTGCAATCTTCTTGTTTGCAGGCTCCTTGAATGTGAGCAGGTTGGTTTGTGTTGCATTCTCTGAAGAGCTTAGCGGAATATGCAGGGCTGTCTTCTCCTCGGGACGTACATTTATGTCAAGCAGAATGTTGTTGAATGGACCTTTAATGCCAAATGATCCTGTTGCAAATGCGTTCCCGTAGAAATATTCGTTGTCACTCTCCCTGGTTTTAAGACATTCAAGATTCCTGAATGTAATATTGGCATCAATCCTGGCATCTCGGAAGTAGTGGTAGTGAAGTCCTCCCGATACACTTCCCTTGTTGCCATAATTGTCTGAAACTTCAAGTCCATTGGCAAAAATACCATTTTCATTGAGAATGACCGGTCCATTGAGTGTATAAGGTACTTTTGTATAGTTTACGATGAATCTGAAATTGTCGAACCTGCAATCTTCACCATTAAGTTTCAATCGGTCAATAGGGCCGCTCAAGTTTACATTACCGGAGAATGTACCTGAAGATTTAGATATTATATCTGCCAAAAAAGGCTCAAAATAGCTTACGGAGAGGTTGTCAAGAGAGCCGTCAAGATTGAGATAGTTGCCTTCAGGCTTGAAATAGCCCGTAACATTCATGTTTCTTCTACCGTCAAGTTTTGAGTTGACAAGGATGTTGAATCTCTTCTCCGGCTGATACCATTTGCTCATAATCTTCATTACTCCCACAGGATTGTTGTACACATAAACAGAATCTCCTGTCAGGTCAAGGAAGATATTTGAATTGTCACCGAAGGTGGATATACGGGCATTGCCGGAAAAGTATCCCTCCACATTAAACGGTTTGTTTAGGAAGAGGTTGAAGATCTTGATGTCAAACCGGTTGAGGCCAAGGCTCAATGAGTCTTTCCGCTCTTTTGAGAGCAGACCGTTTGCACTCAGGTATTGGCTGCCGTTGTTTATTCTGAACTTGTCAATTATAATTGAGCTGTCGGCCAATATTATCTCTGAAGGATTGAGTTGCCATCTGTTTCCCTTAAGCATTATGTGTGAGTTGCTGTCAAGTGTAAACCTTATGGAATCTTTCAAAAATCCTATTGTTGTGCCTATGTTGGCATTGTTCTTCTCCTGGGATGTGTTCCTGAAGGCAAAATTTGCATCAAAGAGATTCTCTTTCCCCTTTAATGTAAATGTGGTGCTGTCCATTCTCATGCCTGCAATCCTGATGTTGTCACCGCTCATGTCAAGATTCAGTAGTGAATCCCTGTTGTTGATCTTCAGGTCAAGCTCTTTGACGAAATTGCGGTTGTATACAATTCCTCCTGAGTTCAATGCAAATTCAAACTGATTTGTCTCATTGATATATGTGTCAATCTCTGTATTCTCCTCGATATACAGACCCGGCAGTATGAACTGGCATAGTGCTGAGGAGTTGTTTGTCTTCACTTTCAGACTATATGAGTTGCCGTCATTGTGTATCTGTTTGAGCTTTTCTGAAGAGAGTGAGCCTTTGTTTGTTGAGAACAGGTTGCCGGCATTACTGTACATTGTAACTGCAACCAATTTCTTTATGAAAGATGTGGCGGGGGCTGTGCCGTCAAACTCCGCATCAATGAAAGGAGCTGTAAGCAGAATGTTGTAGCTTCTGTTTCCTGCATGTGATGTAAGTTTTATTGGGCCAAGCTTGTGTTCACCATTGCTGTTTCTGTATGTAGCATTGGTTACATTTATATTTCCCACTATATCCTTTTGTGAGGTGGTGGTAAAATTGGCAATAGTACGCAAGCCCATTACAGATATTGTATCTCTGTTATCAATATTGAGTGCGGCAAGATTGGCATGGGGAACATCTGCAAAGAAGTTATAGCGGCTCTCCTTTTTTGTGTCAAATGAGAATAGACCTTGGAATCTGAAGTCAAGATTGGGGTCATGGCAGACAATCCTTCCGTCAAAATAGCGGTTATTGTATTTTCCTACCGCTGTGATGTTTGAATAGTTGTAACCGTTAAATCCAAGTTTGTCAATCTTTACACTGTCAATGGAGAGGGAGATTCCGCTACGCTTTGTTACAAGGGCAGATATTGAACCCTTCATATCAAGCTCTCCAAGTGCTTTAGCCGAGATGACTTTGCCCACGTCAAAGTTATGGCTCACAACATTTCCCTTAATTACAAAGCCATTGAGTTTCAGATCATTTTTGAGCAAGATGTCTACATCAATATCTCCAGCTTTTGAAGTGAGCAGACCGTGTGCAACAAAGTCATCGGGTAGGCCGATAAGAGATCCTTTGAACATGTACTTGATGTCAGGTGCAAGTCTCTTGAAGAACTCAATGCCTGATTTTCCGTTAATTGCCCCTACAACTCGTGAAACATCGTTGCTGGTGGTGTGGCAATTGTTGATCTCAACAACTGACATGGTCTGCTCAATGTCAGGAAGACCGGTCATTCGGACAGAAACATCAAGGAATGTATCTCCTGATTTGGATTTGACCTGGATTGACTTGCTCCTCAGATCACAAACGGGACCGCTTACCTTACCACTTATGAACAAACCCAAAGTGCTGTTGTAAAGACTTGGGGCAATTCTGCCTATTGTCTTGAAACTTAGATATGAGTCATTGAGTTCAACCCCGAGTTTTACAAGTTCGGTAAATTCTCCCAAATCCCTTGGAGAGGAGTATTTCATGCTGAAATAGTTTGCAATTACTCTGGTATAGTTGTCGGCAAGTATGAGGTCTTTGATACGGGCCTCTGTTGAACTCAGTTCTATGTTGCCGTTGAGTTCCCTTAATGCAAATCCGCTTTTGTCACAGCCACTTATATTTTTGATACGTCCAAATATTGTATCCCTTTCAACTCTTACATTGTTTATATCAATGTTTATATTGCGTACATCAAGGTTTGTGAAATTTATGATGCTGTCCCCTTTGGGAATGTATTTGTCGGGATTATTCAGTATAAATCTGAAATTTTTGATTTTTAAGGAGTTGGCCAAAAGATTGATTGGAATTCCCTTTTTAGTAGTGTCCCTCTCTCTATTGGGATCAATTTTGAATATTCTCGAAAGGTTGGTCATTCCCTGTCCGCCCTCATTCTGAATGGCAAACAATCCATCTTCAATATATATGCGGTTGAGCCTTACCTTGAATTTCATAAGCTCTGTACTCTTCAATGATACTGAGATTTTGCCGCAGTGCAGAAGTGTGTCGGTCTGGTGGAAGTTGTGTTTCAACGAGTCAAGGAGTGCCGATTGTTCTGTAGATACAATTGTTACGTCCTGAAGGATTACCTTGTTGAAAAAGGTGAAATATATCTTTCCAATATCAATCTTACCGTTGATTTGCTTTGATGCAACCTTTACAATCTCCTTAATGATAAGTGTTTGCGTTGCAGGAAACTGCAGCGCAATATATCCTGTGACCTGAATGGTTATCAGGGCAATAAGGAGCCATACAAATATTTTTTTCAGCGTTTTGATAAAATTGTGGAATAAATGCATTTTAAATAACAAAAATAATTAAAAAAACTGAGTAGCTTTGTAAAAATTTTAACATCTGTATGAGTTATTTGATTTTAGGCATAGAATCTTCATGTGATGATACATCTGCAGCAGTTTTAAAGGATGAGTTACTCCTCTCAAATGTTATGGCCAGCCAGGATGTTCACCGCAATTATGGCGGAGTAATACCTGAACTTGCTTCCAGGGCACACCAGATAAATATTCTTCCGGTTGTTGACCAGGCAATAAAACAGGCCGGTGTAAAATTGGAGGATATTGATGCCATAGCTTTTACGAGAGGTCCCGGACTTCTTGGGTCTCTTCTTGTAGGAACATCGTTTGCAAAGGGACTCTCCCTTGCAATCAATAAGCCTCTTGTGGAGGTTAACCATCTTCAGGGACATATTTTATCACATTTTATTAAACAAACCGGCAAGGAGAATCGTTCTCCGGAATTCCCTTTTTTGGCACTTTTGGTTTCGGGTGGCCATACCCAGATTGTAAAGGTTACAGATTATCTTAATTTTGAGGTAATTGGCCATACAATAGATGATGCGGTGGGTGAGGCGTTTGACAAGTGTGCAAAGATGATGGGACTAGGTTACCCTGGTGGTCCGATTGTAGACAAACTTGCAAAGGAGGGCGATGAGAACCGTTTCAAATTTTCCAAACCGCATATAGCAGGACTCGATTACAGTTTTAGTGGAATTAAGACTTCATTGCTATACTTCCTGAGAGATCAGCTTATGGAGAATGAGAATTTTATAGAAGATAACAAAGCTGATATATGTGCATCTTTCCAGAAGCATCTGATTGATATTCTTCTTGACAAACTCATTAAAGCGGTTAAAGAGACCGGTATAAAGACAATAACCCTTGGCGGAGGTGTGTCGGCCAATTCGGGATTGCGCAACAGAATTGAGTTTGAGGGCAAAAAGCGAGGATGGAATACATTTATTCCGGAATTCAAGTTCACTACCGATAATGCTGCAATGATTGCAATGAGCGGATTGTGCAAATTCCGCCTTGGAATGACATGTGACATTGATCTGCCTCCAATATCAAGGGCAGCCGACATGAAGTAGTGGCACCATTTGCATCAATACGCAGGCCGTCATTATATTTATAAAAGAGAAAGATATATTATATCCACTAATCAGATGAGAGAAGTTGAGGTTGTATTTAACGCCGTAAAGCCACCGCGCGAGGAGGAGCTTGTATCTGCGGCAGCGAGAAAAGCAGGGCTTACCTTAAAACAGGTTACAAGTCATCAGATTGTAAAGCGTTCACTTGATGCGCGCGGCTCTTCTGTGCAATACAGGTATAGGGTTCAAGTTGCATCAAAAGGGGAGGAGCAGGTACAAAAATATGAACTTGCACCATATCAGAATGTTTCTGATGCTCCGCAAGAGAAGCGTGTGGTTATAGTGGGTGCCGGCCCAGCCGGACTCTTTGCTGCACTTTCATTGCTGCAGAACGGTTTCAAGCCTGTTATTGTTGAGCGCGGAAAGGATGTTCATGCCCGAAAGTTTGATATGGCCAAACTCTCAAAGGAGGGTGTGGTGGATCCAAATTCAAACTACTGTTTCGGAGAGGGTGGCGCCGGTACATTTTCCGATGGTAAACTCTACACCCGTTCAAACAAGAGGGGTGATATAAGAAAGGTGTTGCATCAGTTTGTACAGTTTGGTGCCGACAGTTCAATTCTAATAGAGTCCCACGCCCATATCGGCAGCGATAAATTGCCCCGTATAATTGAGGCTATGCGCAATTGTATAATCGAGCATGGGGGAGAGGTCCATTTCAATACGAGGGCTGTCGATTTCGTCAGGGGTGAGAAGGAAAACTGGAGTGTTATCTGTGAGAGGATTGCGTCCGCTGAGTCTGAAACGTCAGATTCCCGTGGCGATGCGGGGGCAGGTTCTTCAAAAGAAATGATCTCTTTTGATGCACCCAATGTAATATTGGCGACAGGCCACTCTGCAAGGGATATTTACGAACTGTTCAATAAGAAGGGGTGGGAGATTGAGGCAAAGGGATTTGCTTTGGGAGTGAGAGCTGAACATCCACAACAACTGATAAATAATATTCAGTACAGGGGTAAATATCATCCGTCGCTTCCAGCAGCGGAGTACTCGCTTGTCTGTCAGGTAGATGGAAGAGGAGTGTTCTCTTTCTGCATGTGCCCGGGAGGAATTCTGGTTCCGTCGGCAACCGGACCTGGAGAAGGTGTGCTTAATGGAATGAGCAATTCAATGCGTAACTCAAAGTGGGCAAATGCAGGTATTGTTGTTTCTGTAAATCCCGAAGATGTGCCAGAGTATGCTCAGCACGGTCCGTTGCAGCTGTTGCGTTTCCAGCAGGATGTGGAGCGCAAGATGTTTGAGCATACCGGTTCAATCAAAGCCCCTGCGCAGAGAATGAACGACTTTGTAAAGGGAAAACTCTCTGCCGATTTGCCAAAGAGCTCCTATGTGCCAGGAACTGTTTCTGCACCTTTGCATGAACTTTTGCCCCCTTTTGTGGCCGACAGATTGAGAAAAGCTTTCCTTGAGTTCAACAAGAAGATGCATGGCTACTATACTTCAGATGCACTTTTGTTGGGCGTAGAATCCAGGACCTCTTCTCCTGTACGTATTCCACGCGATGCTGATACCATGCAGCATCTCTCCCTCAAAGGTATCTATCCTTGTGGGGAGGGTGCCGGTTACTCCGGTGGAATTGTCTCTTCTGCCCTTGATGGTATAAATGCGGCAGAGAAGATTGCCGCAAGTGTGTAAATCTGCTTTTAACAGGTGCTTATTTGGCAAATAAGCCCAATATATTTACAAAACAAGCGTGTGGCTGACAAGTATTCCACTTTTTCAGCCACACGCTTTTTGGGGATAAATTACCCTATTTTACGATTTTGCCGGTGAAACGGCAATTTGCCAAGTCAGGCTTTTGATTTATTAATGGCAGCCACCGCAACCGCATGAAGAGCAGTCACCTGCTGATGAGCATCCGCCGCCGCATGAGCTTACCTTCTCATTGAATAGGCCATTTGTAAGCTCTGTTTCAGTAGCCTCTCTGATCTCTTCAACCTTACCTGAGAAGTGAAGTGATGCACCGGCAAGAGGGTGGTTGAAGTTCATTACAATTGTATTCTCCTTTACCTCATCAATAGCACCTTGAAGGCGGTTACCCTCTGAATCCATCATTGGAAGTACATTACCAACAAAAAGGACATTCTCCTGAATTTTACCGTCAATCTCAAATACAGATTTAGGCAGCTCTACAATGGCATCCTCGTTAACATTGCCGTATGCATCTGGAGCGTCAAGTGTAAAGTCAAAAGTATCTCCAACCTTTTTGCCTTTGATGTTCTCCTCAAATTTAGGAAGAAGGTAACCTGTTCCAAAGATGAACATCATTGGCTTCTCAGCTTTTACAGTCTCAATGATATCGCCGTCAACCTCAAGAGTGTATGAAAGCGATACAACTTTATTCAAATCAATAGTCATAATTTTTATCCTTTATATTATTATAATTTTCAATTTTTTTGATGGTCTATTTTCCGACCATACCATTCAGTCTGCAAATGTGACTCTATTTTTTGATTATACCAAATATCTTCAGACTATTTTTCTTTGCTCTTTCTGACCTTCTGCATTACAGGTTTGCCAAATTGGTATATTTTATACCCTACAACAGCAAATAGAATTGAAATGAGAGGCGAGAGGTAGTTGAAGAAGCAGTATGGCAGATATGTGAGTGTAGGAACTCCAAGTACGCTTGACTGTACCACTCCGCATGTGTTCCATGGAATGAGAACAGAAGTTACAGTAGCTGAATCTTCAAGTGAACGGCTCAAAAGACGTGCCTCATATCCATTATCTCTATATACTTGTGAAAACATCTTGCCGGGTATCAATATTGACATGTACTGGTCTGAGATAACAATGTTGCAGAAGATACACGTTCCAATTGTTGAAGATACAAGGCTTGAAGCTTTTGACATTGCACCTGCGATCTTCTTGGTGACAGCATTGATATATCCTGCAGCCTCCATTACACCACCAAAAGCCACAACGCAGAGAATGAGCCAGATTGTAGTCATCATGCCACCCATTCCATTTGTAGAGGCCAAGCCGTTGAGAATTTCATTTCCTGTCTCAATATCTACATGAGAAGAGAGCATTTTCATTGGAACATAGATATATCTCATAGGGTCACCTTCGGCGTATGGAGAGATCTGGTTTATAATATCGGGTTGTGCGAACATTGCAACTGCCGTTGCAACAACTGCCGAAAGAAATAGTGTGATAAATGGCGACAATTTCTTGAAGATCAAAAATATTGTAAAGCATGGAATCAGAAGCAGCCATAGGGAGATGTTGTAGGTGCTTGCAATTTCTGCGCACTGCTGCTCCACGTCAAGAAGAGCATTGGTCGGGATGAAGAATCCTGCAACACCAAATATTACTCCAACCAGTATGAATGCAGGGATATTTGTTATTGCCATATACCTGATATGTTTGTACAAATCCACTCCTGAGATACTTGCTGCCAGGTTTGTGGTATCAGAGAGAGGAGAGAGTTTGTCGCCGAGGTAGGCACCTGAAATAATTGCTCCCGCAAGCCATCCTGTATGGAATCCGAGAATTTCACCGGTACTAATCATTGCAACTCCAATTGTTCCGATTGTAGTCCATGAACTGCCGGCCATCAAAGAGATAACACCCGTAAAGAGAAATACAATGAGCAGAAAGATTGAAGGGTTTATGATCTTCAGTCCATAGTATATTAGAGTTGGTACTACTCCAGATTGTATCCATGATGCTGTAAGGGCTCCAATCATTAGAAGAATGAAAATTGCCCCTCCTGTATTGGAGAGATTCTTGAGTATACCCTCTTCAATCTTCTCCCACGGAATTTTTAAATAGAAGATAGCAATCAAGGCTCCTATTATTGCGGCAGTTACAAGTGCCACTTGAGATGGGCCTGAAGTAAGATTATCCTTAAACAGATATACTCCTACAGCCATCATTATTATCAACAGCACAACAGGCAGCAGTGCAAGAAGAAGTGTAGGTTCTTTTGTAGTTTGTTCCTTATTCATTTCAATAATATTATAATCCAGTAAAATCAACATCTTCAAATGCAAGCGACGGTATCTGCCATCTTGTTGCACTTCTGGCATCATTGCCGGTAAAAATCAGGTTATTCCAGAGCTGGATAATGTTTCCTGTTATGTTCATCTCCCTTATAGGGTGCAATATTACACCATCTTTTATGAAGAAACCCTCCACTCCGTAGGAGAAGTCTCCGGTAGTTGTGTTGCAGTTTCCACCGTTGAAGCCTGTTACAAGTATTCCTGTGTCAATAATCCTGATCATTTCATTGAGCGACAAGTTCTTGTACTCATCTTTGTAGGCTGCTGCCGAAAATTTGGGTACCGACGGCCCTTCAATTGTTGCGGCTACACCCATTTTGTTGGCGTAGTAACTGTTTATGAAGTATGTGTTTATTTTTCCGTTTTCAATGACCGACATATTTTTGGTGGCGATTCCCTCCCCATCAAAATACCTCGAACCGCTCATGCCATATTCGTGCGGCGTATCAATAAGATTCATCTTTTCAGAGAAGACCCTTTCTCCAAGCTTGTCAAGCAGGAATGAGTTTTTCTGTTGTATATTTTCGCCACCCAGGGCTGTGATTATGGGCGATACAACTCTGCTGGAGCAGATATTTTCTACTATCATCCTGTACTTGCCGCTTTTCATCTTTTTTGGGTTGAGTTTGGCAAGAGCCCTGTCAAGTGCCTTGTTTCCGCAACCTCCAATCTCCAGCCTTTTGAACTCAAGAGAGTTTTCATACCACCATCCGTCGGGACGGGCATCACCTCTGCCTTTTACAGAACACTCAGCGCTTACTGTAAATCCGCTAAGGATTGATTCTCCTTCAAATCCTTGTGAATCAATCATATATTGATAATCAAGGTAATCTCCGTATTCACTGTTTGCAGATATGAGCTTTTTGCTTTTACCTTCAGTCTCCTCGTAGACGCTGAATGCAATCTCCTTCTTTTTCTTTGAATCAAGTTCAAGAAATGTAGGGTCAAACTGGCCAAGGTCTTTGCCTGCTCCTTTGTAGTATAATGAACTGTCTGGGAGCGTACGGCATTTGTCCTCTGCCAATAGGGTAGTTGCTGCAATTGCCTCCTTTATAAAGTGTTCCAGCTCACCCTTTTCAATTCTGTTGGTAGAGAATGCACCATATCTTCCTTTGGCGTAGAGCTGGATGTATAGAGAGCGGTCATTAGCCATGTGGAGCTTGTCAAGTTTTCCGTCAAGTACGGCAAATGCATTCTGGATCCCCATATTCAATGATATGCGTGCTGCTCCGGCTCCGTTTGCCAATGCCGTTTTTAGAGCATGCCTTGCAGTCTCTATCTCTTCCCTGTTCTCAATATATCTATTCATTTGTGCATCCTCCAACTGTAAGTTTGTTTACAAGTACGCTTGGCATTCCGCAAGATACAGCGCAATATTGCTCTTTGCCGCATGTCCATGTACCGTTGTCAATTATATTGTTGTTTGCAACTGCTGTAATCTCTCTAAGAGCTTCTGGCCCGTTTCCAATTATATTGATGTCTTTGATTGGTTGTGTAAACTTTCCGTTTTCAATCAGATAGCCACTCTTTACAAAGAATGTGAAGTCTCCGGCTCCAATCTGAACCTGTCCGTTAGTGAAATTGTCGGCATAAATGCCATACTTTACTGAAGCAATTATATCTTCTTCTGAAGCTGTGCCGCTATCCATATATGTTGCCCTCATTCTTGGAATAGGAATGTATCTGAAAGACTCCCTTCGGCCGTTTCCTGTAGGGGCTGTATTGTAGTATTTGGCACTGATACGGTCATGAAGATAGGAGTTGAGCACTCCATCCTTTACAAGATAGGTCTTCTGTCCAGGCACTCCCTCATCATCATAGTTTACCGAACCTCTATTGGCTGTAATGGTGCCATCATCAATAATGTTTATGCTTTTGTCACACACTTGTTTGCCCATTTTGTCACAGAATATGGATGTCTGTTTTCTGTTGAAGTCTGCTTCAAATGCATGTCCGACAGCCTCATGAAGAAGTATTCCGGAACTTCCGCTTCCCATTACCACCGGCATTACACCACCTTTTGGCTGTTTTGCACCAAAAAGGAATGAAGTTTTTGCGATAGCCTCTTTTGCAACCTCTTCAACAATTGTATCATTCAGCAGCTCAAATCCCATTCTGAAGCTGCGTGAAGCACTGCCGTTTTCGAGTTTGCCGTTCTCTTCCATAACGCAACTGCAGATTATTGACACCATAGGCCGCATATCTGCAAATGTTTCTCCCAAAGAGTTGAAAAATAAAATTTTAGTAAGTGAATCGGATATTCTGGCACTTACCTTTACAACTCTGCTGTCAAGTCCGAATGCTATATCATTCAACTTGTAAAGATATGGGATCTTATCGGTAACAAACGTTTCATCCCAACCCTTTGCAATAGGGTAGAAGTTGTTTCCTCCAAGCAGTGTCACATTTTCCGGAGCGGTATATCTGCTTTTGCTTCCGGTAGCAATTTTGGCAGCAGTCCTTGCCGCTTCAACCATTTTGGACATAGTGGTAATCTCTGAGTAGGCGTAGCCTGTCTGGTCGCCGCTTATTACCCTTATGCCAACTCCATAATCTATATGTGAGCCCACTGCATTTACCTGCTTGTCACGCAGTGCGAGTTCGTTGGCAATTGAGTGCTCAAAATAGAGGTCTGCATAGTCGCCGCCCTCCTCAAGTGCAATATCAATAAGTTTTTTTAGATCCTCCTGTGTAACTCCAAACAGATTGAGGTAACTGTTGTACATTTCCACGTTAAATTGTTTCAATATAAAATTATAATGCCCTATTTTCTTATGAACAGGATGTTGTCAGCTCTATCTCCTTTTCCTGTTGCAAAGTAGGTGTATATGAATTTGCCGTCTGTTGCCTGGTGATGGGTGCCGAGTTTGATCCACTCATTTATACCATCGGGACTTATCTTTTCAGCAGCACCGGCATTCCATTTGTAGAGGTCGTACTCTCCGGCAGGCAGATCCTTGATTTTATATTTTAAGATTGCGCCATTCTTTTTGGCTACAAGGTAGGATTTGCCAAAATAGATATGCTTCTGGTCTTTTGATTTTGTAAAGCCCTTTCCACCCTTCTCCTCTACAATAATTCGTTCCGATGATGGAATCTGCAGATAATCGCCAATGGCATATACGCTGTTCATTGCCTGGCTTCTGAGGTTTTCAAGAGATACCCACTCACCATCTGGTTTGTTGTTGTAGAATGTATATGGAGTTTCAAAGGTAATTGCAATTGTCTCTCCGTTGAAGTTGTCCCAGAACCAGCCCTCCAGATACCTTGATGCATGTTTGGAGAATTTCAGGTCATCTTTGCGGAAATAAGGATTGTCATTTATTGTAAGGTTACTCAACAGCAACAGTTTCTTGTAATATTCGTCAGAGGTGCTTTCTGCACTGTGTACCCAGTATGTTACCTGATTCAAGCTTTGTGAGTGCATATTGAGAACAAGGTCAAGCGGCTTTTCTGCAGTAATCTTCTTGAGGAAGCTGAGAATATTTCTGACCTCTTGTGCTGTAACAGAATCGGGTGAATCATAGTTTACCTCCAGATTTATACCGTTGGTGTTTGAACGTGATCTGCCCTCCTGTACTCCATCGGGATTGGTAAAAGGAAGTATGTAGAATACAATATTGTCCCTCAAATCCTGAGCATATTTGCTGTTACCGGTAATTGTCTCAATCATCTGGTCAAGGTGCCAGCTGCCTGGTGTTTCGCTGGTGTGTATTCTGCCGTGTATATAAACGGTTTTCTTTCCTTTGTTATCTTTTTCCCTATTGGTAACAGTCAATATCGGCATTACCCTGCCATTTTCGCTCTTGCCAATTGAACCTACTTCAACGCAACTTCTCTTGCTCCACTCTCCAATACGGCTATGAAGGTAACTTTCAGGGTATGGTGTAAAGTAGGCTACATAAACACTGTCGGAGTCATATTTTTTTCTTATCTGACCGGGCTGGGAACACTCCTCTTTGCTGAACCTTATGTAATCTTTACCATTGTATGAATAGAATGGCCTTCTTGTATCCGAGTTGTGCATATTGAGTATGATCTCTTTATCCTTTACTCCGGTCATAAGGAAGAAGTACCACCTTGCACTTGGCTGAAGTTGTGGATTTGCCGGATTTTCAGGGTCAAATTTAGAGAAGAGATCAAATGAATACTTCTCATGGCTTGGCTGCATTTGGGCAGTTACAAGTGCCATATTCTTGAGGCTTGCACTGTCAAGTGAGCCAGATTCAAAGTTTGTAAAGAATTTGACTTTGCAATTGGCAGTCTCATCATTACACTTTACACGATTGTCAAGATAATTCTCATTCTTTCCCGACAGCAACAGTTCACCAACATTATTCTGTGCGTATATTGCTGTACTCATCATTGCAGCCCAAACTGCTCCAATCAAATACTTTGCTTTCATATTTTCTCTATAAATTTATTCATTCTTTTACTTTTTCACTCTCTTGCGCTGTTCCTCTTCTTTAAGCTTTGTGGCGGCATAGGCAAAAAGCGCAAAATCACCTTTGCACGGATCTTCCGGAAAAATTTTTTTCAAAAAATCGGTAATCTCAAGAGCTGTTGCAATATCTGCACTTTTACGAACGGTAATTCCAAGGTTGGCAGCACTTCTGTGTACGTGAACATCAAGAGGAATTATCAGTTCGGCAGGGGAGACCCTTTTCCAAATACCCAAATCTACAATACCGTCATTTCTCACCATCCATCTGCGGAACATGTGAATCTTTTTATTGGCAGCTTTGGGATTACTCTTCTGTGAAAATATATTTACCCTCATCTGATCCGCATCAAGCTCTTCAAGTGAGTTGTTTTTGGTGTAAAACTCTTTCAGATTTGAACAAATCGTGGCAAATTCACTCCATTTTATAGTTCTGTGAAGGCTTGTATCATCATCCTTGTAAGTGCCAGCCATCACATATTTGTATGGTTGCCATCTCATCTCGTCAAATGCCCTTTTGCAGTCCCTTATAATCATATCCCTTCTTCCCCAGGCCAAGTGCGCAGCAATTACCCCGGCAATCTCAACATCCTTAATGGAGGCTACATATTTGTCAGCAACACTTTCAATACAGCGTTCTGCCTGACAGCCAAGGCCTGGAATACCCGGCTTACCCTGCATAAGAAGTGCGAAATGTTTGGGAAAAATTATGGGATCCCCTTCAAAATAACACTCCCTATTATATTGGTCGCTTAGCTCAATAAGCTGGTTTATAGAATCCTGGGTAATCATATAATACTATTGTCCATTAATCTACAAAACTACAAAAAACATAGGTATTTTAAAAGTATATGAACCTACACCTTTAGGGTTGAAGACAAAAAAAAAGACAACCGTTTGAGTTGTCTTTTTCTTTATATAATCCCGACAGATTATTTTCTTTTGTAACGTTGGTAAAATTTATCAACTCTACCTGCAGTGTCAACCAATTTCATCTTACCAGTATAGAATGGGTGAGATGTGTTTGAAATCTCCAATTTGATTAGAGGGTAAGTTACACCATCAATCTCAATTGTCTCTTTTGAGTTAACACATGAACGTGTGATGAATACTGTCTCGTTTGACATATCCTTGAAAGCAACTAGGCGATAGCTTTCGGGATGAATACCTTTTTTCATAATATTAATACTATTTCTGTTATTGTAAATTTACGGGGTGCAAAGGTAACAATTTATTTTGACCGCGCAAGCAGTTTTTTGATTTTATATTCAGTTTCTGAAAATTACATCAAAAATCCCTACTCCCTGCTGCTTATTTTGCCAAGCAGTTTGAGGATTTCAAGGTATAACCAAACAAGTGTAACCATCAATCCGAACGCACCGTACCACTCCATCTGTTTTGGAGCTCCCATTGCCGAGGCCTGCTCTATGAAATTGAAATCCATGAGAAGACTGAATGCTGCAACGGCTGTGATTATGACACTTATGCCTATGCTTAGCGGTGAACTGTCGTGAAGGATAGCCACATTTACACCAAACAAAGAGAGTAGCATACTTCCTAAATAAAATATGCAAATAGTTATTAGAGAGGTTGTTATAACCTTTGCAAAGGTGCCGTTGACTTTAATGAGCCCGCTTCTGTATATTGCAAACATTACAAGGGCACACAAAAGGGTAAGAATTACAGCACTTGATACAATGTTTGGAGCTGTCTCAGCAAATGCCGAGTTGTATATTGCGGAGACTGCACCAAGTACAAGACCCTCTGCTGCCGCATATATAGGCGAGAGGAATGGTGCTGTATTTGGTTTGAAGCTGATGACCATAGCAGAGATGAATCCTACTATCAGTCCGCCCCACATCCAGCTGGTAATTGATGCCGGATTTGTAGCTTCATAGAAAATTTTCCAGGTATATGCGCCTGCTGCAATGACCATAAGCAAAAGAAGAAAGGCTTTAGTCATTGTGCCTTTGACCGTCATTACACCGCTCTGTGTGAAAGTGGCGGCATTCTTTCTGAAAATAGTATCATTTAATACCGGATTTGCCATATCATTAAATTTTTATAGTTTATAAATCAATCCTATTTTATTCTGTAAAGTTGTTCGTCTTCGTAAAGGAGATCTTTTTTGGTCTTTTTGATCCATTTCTGCTCTTCGACCTTGATATGCTCCTTAATATCTTTCCAATCACCGTTACCCTTTACATAGTCAATGAGCTCTTTGTCACCCAAAAGAAGTTCAATTGCCGTTTTGTCATTACCCGCCTCATATTTTCCGCTGCGGAACTCAAATCCTGGGCAGGTGTCATTGACAAAACGCATTATACGCAAATTATGTGCCAGTGCATGATACTGCATGTTAGGATTGAGCAGAAGCTGGAATCCAAAGCAGCACTCATCCTTATATTTGTGGAATACCGGGATAAATCTCATCCACCTGACAAAAACACCTTCATCATATATAGGATGTTTTGGGTCATTCCAGTTCCCAAAACCATTCTTTATATTGAAATCTGCCAGATTCTCCATAAATGGAGCTCCAAAAAGTTCAAAAGGACGTGTCGTGCCTCTTCCTTCGCTTACATTTGTCCCTTCCCAAAGGCACTGTCCGCTATAAAAATGGGCAGTGAACAGGCCAGGAAAGTTAGGTGATGGAGGGATACTCCACGGCAGAAGGTCTTTATTTCCCTGCGATGCCTTATATGAAACTATATGCAGTGGAAATTTTGCATTAATCTCATTATAAAGATGATATGCCAATTCACCGAATGTGAGTCCATGTCTGTGAGGAATACCTTCAACTCCTATGAATGAGCGGTATCCTGCCCTTAACATTGTGCCCTCTACCTGACGTCCCGCCGGATTTGCACGGTCTACAATATATACGGAGAGTGAAATCTCCTCTTTCTTCAAGACCTTGAAAAGGTTAAGTACAGTGCTGATATATGTGTAATATCTGCATCCAACATCTTGCAGCTCGATTACAAGCGCATCAAGATCCTCCAGCTTCCCGACAGATGCATACAGAGACTCTTCTGAGTTTCCATAAAGAGATACAAACTCTATCTCTTCGCCTGCAGGAACCAATTTGTTGTAGATGGAAGTTTCGTTGAGCTTTACCTGATCCTGAAGCTCGCCAAAGAGTCCATGTTCAGGAATAAAGACTCTTTTCAAGTTGCCTTTTCTGGCATAGGATTCAAATATATACTCTCCGGTTTCCGGATGCCATGCCGTCTGATTACACAAAAGCCCAATCTTTCCTCCTTTGAGGATAAGATCGGGTTGTTGTTGTAGGGGGGTAGTTCTGAATGAAAACATCTTTCCCCTTATCCTATAATTGTATTTATCTGAGATATGATTGTCTGTGCCAATTTGTCTGCCTCCTCCTGGGTAGGACCTTCGGCGTAGATTCTGATAATTGGCTCAGTGTTTGATTTTCTGAGATGTACCCAAGTCTTCTTGGCATCAAAGTCAATCTTGACACCATCAATGTCTGTCACTCTCTCGCTTGAATAGCACTCCTTGATGGTATTGAGTATCTTGTCAATCATATTTTTGTCAGATAGCTCAATCTTGTTCTTTGAACTGAAATATGGAGGATATGTTGCCCTCAACTCCGAAGCTTTTATGCCTTTATGGGCAAGGTTGCTCAAGAAGAGAGCAATTCCGATATAAGCATCACGTCCATGGTGCAGGGCAGGGTAGATGACACCTCCATTACCCTCACCGCCAATAACGGCCCCAACCTCTTTCATCTTGGTTGTAACATTTACCTCTCCTACGGCCGATGCGTAATATTTCTCGCCATGAGCCTCTGTAACGTCCCTCAATGCACGTGAAGATGAGAGATTTGATACTGTGGCTCCTTTTCTGTTTTGTAGAACGTAATCAGCTACAGATACCAGTGTATATTCCTCTCCGAATGCATTTCCATCTTCGCAAATCAATGCAAGACGGTCAACGTCAGGATCAACAGAGATTCCCAGGTGTGCCCCCTCGCTTACAACCCTTTCACGGAGCTCTATAAGGTTTTCAGGAAGCGGTTCTGGGTTGTGAGGGAAATGGCCGTCGGGAGTACAGTTTATCTGAACACACTCCACACCCAACTTTTCAAGCAATTTAGGCATTGTGCATCCGCCAACAGAGTTTACCGCATCCAACACCACCTTGAAACCTTTAGCCTTTATTGCAGGTACATCTACAAGTGAGTCTGCCAAGACCGCATCAATATGGGCATCTGTAAAGTCTTTTGTTACCAGTTTGCCTATTTTGTCAACATCATAAAACTCAAAGGCGTCTTTTTCTGCCACTTGAAGAAGTGCTTCTCCCTCTGCTGCATTAAGGAACTCTCCCTTTTCGTTGAGAAGTTTCAATGCATTCCACTGTTTGGGGTTATGTGAGGCTGTAAGTATAATACCTCCCTGTGCCTTCTCAAATATAACTGCCATTTCGGTGGTAGGTGTAGAGGCAAGTCCGGCATTCACAACGTCAACACCGCATGCCAATAATGTTCCGCATACGATTGATTCTACCATTTGGCCTGAGATGCGTGCATCTCTTCCAACCACTACCTTATAGTTCTCCAAGCCTGGTAGTCTTCTTCTAAGTTCAACAGCATATGCTGCGGTAAATTTTACAATGTCAACGGGTGTTAGAGCGTCTCCCTGCTCTCCGCCAATTGTTCCTCTGATTCCAGAAATTGACTTGATCAGTGTCATAATGTGGTCTCCTAATATTGTCTATTATGCTATTTCTTTAAATGGCAAAGATAGCTAATTTTAATGTTTGTTATCCCATTTTGTCAATTTTTTGGTCATATTTATCTGTAAAAAAATTACCTCTGCTGCAGTTCGCGGCAGAGGTAACATTCCAAATTGACTATTGTCTTATGATAAAATGCTTAAACTATGCAGGTAATGCCAAGAATGCTGCAGCAAATGCCAAGATAGCGTAAAGCTCAGGGAATACTGCTAGAATCAAAGTTTTACCAAATACATCGTTACCATTGGCCATTTCATTGATACCGTTAGCAACCATTGAAGACTGTTTTAGTGCAGAATAGAAACCTACAATACCAAGAGCACAACCAGCTGCAAGAATTGCAAGAGAGGCATTCAATGATAGAGTCTCCATTACTTTTAGTTTGTTAAGCATCAAGAAGAATGCAGCAAATCCGTATAGACCCTGAGTTGCAGGCAATGCACATAGGATCATTGCAGAACCGAACATGTCAGGGTTCTTTTTAAGTGCACCAATTGTAGCGTTACCGCCAATTGTTACACCAAATGTACTACCTATACAAGCTACTGCCAACATAATGCCCATTCCAATATAGGCCAAAAAGAAAGGTAATTGTTCCATAATATTAAATTTTTTTAAATTGTTATTCCTAATTTTTATTCCCGACAATTATCTGTTCACCTCTGTCGGGAGGAGGCTTTATTGTTTGTTCGCTTTTTTTAGAGGGTTATATGCACGTCCGCCACCTTCGAATCCAGCATTTTTGTAGAATTCAATGAATGTAAGACGCAATGGGTGTACAAATGCACCAAGGCTTGAAAGCAGCATTACAAAGGTGTGGCCTATGATAAGCATGATTATCATAAGAAGCCATCCCAAATATGGTACTTCTCCAAGCGTAAGGGCAATTGAGTTGATCACAAATCCAAGGATACCACCTGATGTTGCCAAACCGAAAAGACGTATGTAAGAAAGTACATCACCAAATACACTGGTAGAGTCATATAGGGTAAATGTACCTTTAAACAGGCGTACAATCGGATTCTTTGCATCTGAGCCGAAAAGAACTATAAGGGCAAGACCTGCCATTCCAATATAGTTGACAAATGCAGGGTAATCAAAGCTTGCTTCTACTGAGGCGTATGCCAGTGTTGCCCAAGCTATTGATATTGCCCATCCCAAGGCATTCAATCCAACTCTGTAGTTCTTCTTGATGAGGTTGTACACGCACTGGATGAGTCTTGCAACCACAATCTGGAATATACCGAACAAAATTGCAAACCAGAACATCTGCATATCATTAAAGAAGAGTTCTGTTATGTTTTGCGGCATAGGGAAAAGCTCATATATCTTTGCTCCAAAGAATGTTCCGCTCAGTGCTGGCATTATTACTGTACCTAATCCGAGCCATGCTATAAGTTTACCATAGTTTGCAAACTTTGGCATCTTGAAGTTAACGAGCAATCCGGCCAGAATAAGGATAAGTCCATATCCCATATCTCCCAGGCAGAAACCAAAGAAGAGCATATAGAACGGTGCATAAAACATTGTAAGGTCAAGCTCTCCATATTTAGGCAACATATATAGTTCGCCGATAGGCTCATACAACTTGGCGAAGAAGTTGTTTTTGAGCTTGATAGGAGGGTTGTCCTCATTTTTTGCAGCCTCTTTCAGATAATACACATTCTGCTCTTCAAGGAACTTGACAACACTTTCATCAATATCTGTAGGGGCAAATGCCTCAAAGATTGCTATGGTCTCATCTGCTTTTTTGGCAGATCCCTCATTGGCAAGGTAGAGGTCAAGGTTTGCAAACAGCTTTTCCTTCTTCTCTTCAATATCCTGAATGCAGTTTGTCATTGAGAGAAGAAGCGATTTGCATGAAACCATGTTCTCTTCAAGTTCTTTTATCTCTTTAAGAAGTACATCTGCAGATCTTTGTGGAAAAGTGGCCTCTTGAATAGGCAGAGATGGTTTCTCTCCATCCTTTGCCAGAATTACAAGATACATTTTGCCTTCAACTGTGTTTACAGTGAATATCGGCCAGCTGTTTTCCCACTCCTTCTCATATTTTGCACCTGAAACAGTGTAAAAAAGAGGTTTGTAACCCAAAGCCTTTATATCAGAGAGATTTTTGTCTGTGAAAGCACCCCAAGGTTCAGCCATTCTGTACTCAGCTTTAAGTGCTGTAAGGTTGTTCTTGGTGCGCTCAATCTCCGCTGAAAGTTTCTGATACAATTTTACAGGATCCTCAACCTGAGGTTTCTCTGCAGGTATTGTCACTTTTGCAGCTACAGCTTCATCCCTTAGACGCATCAAAGCCTTTGCTGCTGAATTATATTGTGCAATCTCTTCAAATTTTTCCATAGAGTATGAATCGATTGCACGTTTTTGTCTGGTGACGTCTACAACACCAATCTCCTGGAGGCTTTTTAGAAAAGCATCTGCCTCTTTGTGAAATATCACAAATGAGTATTTGGTCATTTTCTTAATCATTGTTCTCTTCCTCCTCTTCTTGTTGGTGTCGGGTTTTAACTATCTTCTGAGATGCTTTTGAAAGATTCTCTTCATCTTCCATATATCTCTTGATTTTTCTTATCGCCTCCTGATAGCCCGGAATCTGAACCTTTTCGTAAAGATTTACCTTTTGAGTGGTTTTCTTTCTTGTATAGTCAAGTATTCGCATCTTCTCAAGGTAGATCTCAGACTCTATTCCAATTTGGGCCAGCTGCTGAAGAATCTCCACTCCATCTGTGTACCATAGCGGTTTTTTGAATATGTCAAATTCATTCACTTCATAAACCACATCCACAAGGGCCGGAGTCTTTACACCTGCTATCTTTTCAGTTTTGAGGACAACATCCTTTACGGTAATGAGTCCTGGTGTAAATTCATTCCAAAGTGCAGCCAAATACTCGTAGGTTTTTAAAGAGGCAGATAATTTTTCCATAAGGTCATCACTCATAGCCTTTGCCCGCTTGACCTCAACCCTTAGCGCACTCTCCTTATTCTTGAGGGTAGGCAACGCATTGGTCCTGATCTTAAGCTGTTTGTTAAGGTCATTGAGTGATGTCTTGTTATATTGGAATTTTATTGCCATAAGTTATCAATTATTGCCTTTCCAGTATTTGTCAACAAGGTTTTGTTTGATACTCAACTCTTCCGGTTTGAAATACTTTCCAAACAGTTCCCAAGCTGTATCAAGCATCTGGTCAATCTTTATGTTGACGTCAATTGCAAGAAGTTTTGTAGAGTAGTCTTTTGCGTAGTCAAGACAGCGCAAGTCGTAGTCACTCAAATCAAAACCATTCTCCAACTTCGTCTTTGCATTTGCTGCATCTGCAAACAGACGTACACCTGTGTTCATTACTTGTCCATGATCCTCTCTTGTCTGTTTTCCAATTACAAGCTGTTTAAGACGTGAAAGTGAACGGAACGGGTCAATGATAACTTTTCCTGTATCAGAGTCTGTTCTAAGGAAAAGCTGACCTTCAGTGATATAACCGGTGTTGTCCGGAATAGCGTGGGTAATGTCACCGTCATTCAATGTGGTAACGGCGATAATTGTAATTGAACCGCCATCAGGAAGCTGAACGGCCTTCTCGTAGATCTTAGCAAGGTCTGAATACAATGAACCTGGCATTGAGTCCTTTGAAGGAATCTGGTCCATATGGTTACTTACAATTGACAATGCATCGGCATAAAGGGTCATGTCTGTAAGTAGCACAAGCACCTTCTCATTTTTGTCTACAGCAAAATACTCGGCTGCAGTAAGAGCCATATCTGGAATAAGCAGACGCTCTACAGGAGGCTGTTCAGTTGTATTTACAAAACTTATGATCTTGTTCAATGCACCTGCATTCTCAAACATCTGTTTGAAATAGAGGTAGTCATCATTGGTCAGACCCATACCGCCAAGGATAATCTTATCTACATCGGCTCTCAATGCCACATTGGCCATAACCTGGTTGTAAGGCTGGTCCGGATTTGCGAAGAATGGAATTTTTTGTCCCGACACAAGTGTATTGTTAAGGTCAATGCCGGCAATACCTGTTGGGATTAGCTGTGAAGGCTGTTTTCTTCTGTATGGGTTTACACTCGGACCACCAATATATCTCTTTTCACCTTCAACACGGGGACCATTGTCAATAGGATCTCCGTAGGCGTTGAAGAAACGTCCGGCAAGCTGCTCGCTCACATTCAATGCAGGCGGTTCTCCAAAGAAGATTACCTCAGAGTCTGTAGGTATACCCTCAGTTCCTGAGAATACCTGAAGTGTAACAAGGTCTCCCTTGATCTTTACCACTTGAGCCAACCTTCCGTCCACGGTAGCAAGCTCATCATTTGATACCCCTTGTGCCTTTAGGGCAACTGTAGCCTTTGTAATGGCCTCCAATTGGGTATATATTCTTTGAAATGCTTTAGTTGTCATGGTTGATTGCTTTATTTAGTTGCTCAAGATATTTTTCAAAATCTGCGCTCTTGTAAACAGAGTAGTTCATCTGGCGCATGATGTTTATGATATTTTTGTAGAATGCTCCGCACGCCTCGAAATTCTCAAACTCTACAGGAGTATCGCATACATCCAAAACCTTTTTAAGCATGAACTCCTGACGGTCCATTGGGGTAGAGCAGTCAATCGAGTCAAATGCATCCTGTTGAAGGATAATGAAGTCTATCAGCTCGCTCTTCCAGTATCTCATGTGGTACTCCATAGGAACACCGTCATCACCAAGGATATTGATCTGCTCATAGGCCTCTTTTCCTCTAAGGATCAAGTTTTTGGCTTTATTTACATTCTCAACCCATTTAGAATCTACAGTTTTGTTCAGATACTCTGCTATCTCTGGATAGTCGAGATATTTTGAGTATGAGTCAATCGGATCAACTGCGGGGTATCTCTTTCTGTCGGCACGGCTCTGGTTAAGTGCGTAGAAGCAGCGCGCAGCCTTTTTGGTAGACTCAGTCACCGGCTCTTTAAGGTTACCACCGGCTGGAGATACTGTACCAATGAATGTTACTGAACCTGTCTGGCCATTATTAAGTGTAACGATACCGGCTCTTGCATAGAAGTTAGAGATGATTGCCGGAAGGTCTACAGGGAAAGCATCTGCACCCGGAAGCTCCTCCATTCTGTTTGACATCTCTCTAAGAGCCTGTGCCCAACGTGAAGTAGAGTCTGCAAGCAAAAGAACTTTAAGACCCATTGCACGATAGTACTCACCAATTGTCATTGCAGTATATACCGATGCCTCACGGGCCGCAACCGGCATGTTTGATGTATTGCAGATGATGGTTGTTCTCTCCATAAGGCTACGGCCGGTCCTTGCATCTATAAGTTCAGGGAACTCCGCAAAGATCTCCACAACCTCGTTGGCACGCTCACCGCAGGCCGCCATAATAATCACATCAGCTTCGCCCTGTTTTGCGATTGCGTGCTGAAGCACTGTCTTTCCGCAACCGAATGGTCCTGGAATGAAACCTGTACCACCCTCTGCCATAGGATTCAGTGTATCAATACATCTTACACCAGTCTCCATGATTTTATATGGACGAGGCTTCTCCTTATATCCACCAATGGCAACTTTGACAGGCCATTTCTGGAGCATTGATACATTATGCTCTTCACCGTTTTCATCGGTTACAACAGCAATTGTTTCTGTAACTTTATAGCTTCCTGCCTTTGCAACAGATTTTACTGTGTAGTCGCCCTTGAAGTTGAATGGTACCATAATCTTGTGAGGCAACCATCCCTCTTTGACTTCACCAAGCCAGTCTGCAGCAATAACTTTGTCTCCAGGTTGGGCAATAGGGGTGAACTCCCATTGTTTTTCCATATCAATAGGAGAGGTGTATTCTCCTTTAGTCAAAAATACTCCGGTCATGGTAGCAAGGTTGTTCTGCAAACCATCGTAGTTGCTTGAAAGCAGACCTGGAGCCAGTGTGGCCTCAAGCATGTGCCCCATGAACTCTACGTCGTTACCTTTCTTCACACCACGAGTGCTCTCGTAAACCTGAACGGATGCGCTCTTGCCGTTTACCTTTATGACCTCTGCCATAAGCCTGGTATCTCCAAGCTTGATATAGCATATTTCATTCTGTGCAACGGGACCATTGACCTCAACTGTGATCAGGTTGGCAATGATGCCCGTAACTTTTCCTGTGGTATTCATATATTTACTCTATTATTTTATTTTCTATTCCCTGGAATGTGCCTCTTACCTCATCCACCAGCTTGCGGAACATCTCTCTACCGGTTTCCTTGTCAAGTTTGTTCCATCTGTCAATAAGTTTGCCTTTAGCAAGAAAAGCAAGGATGACATCCATACTGAAAACACCATACGGGTTAAGTTCAGTTATGTAGTCCCACTTGAACTTGTCAAGTTGCTGCTCCTTTTCAAGGATGTTCTTGTTGGCAAAAATTTCACCCAATTTGGTCAGCTGCTCTTCTGTAAGGTCGAGCTTTGACTCCATATTGGCCAAAACCTTGTAACTGTCGCTCTCTTTCCCCAACTTCTCAGCTACAAAATCCACTTTTCTATTTCTGATTTCAAGATCCAATGCAAAATATTTTCTGATGAACTCATTTTTGCATTTCATCGCAGCCCTATAGAAATGTGGGGTGAGATTACTCTCTTTGGTGCCAAAGTCAAACCACTCAATGAAACGTCTGTCCTTATCAGTACTGCTGGTGTAAATGGATTCTCTTATGGCATCATAATCAAATCCCTTGTTCTCAGAATTGAGAATAAGTTCAGGTAAGCCGGCAATAATGTAGTGATAATTTCCCATTATTGTTTTTCATTTAGTGTTAGCCAAAAAGAAGTTCTCTTGTTTTTGGTCTCAAGTATTCAGAAATGATATTCTCAAAATCCTTGTCGGTGAAACTTATCATATAACCTTCACCTTTAGGGCCTATTTTGAAACCTCCGGCTATATTCTTGCTGAATTGTATATCAATGCCGGCCTGGCATACAGATGCAAGTTTTTCCTTGGCAAATTTTTCAAGTTCAGACTTCATCTCTGCAGGAAGAATCATCTCAAGGGCAACAGGTTCAGATGAAGCAGGATTGAATGCTGATACAATTGATGTAAGAATGGTTTTGATGAACTCAGTATCTTGAGTCGCCTCCTTTACTGATTTGAGGGTTTTTGTTACTATTACGCCCTCAATTTGTTGTTTTACGGCTGTAAATACTTGAGAAGATGCCATTTTGATGTCGTTCTCTGTTTTTGATTTGAGCTCAGCTGCATCATCTTGAGCCTTTTTAAGAATGGCCTCGGCCTCCTCTTTAGCCTTTGCTATGATCTGGGCTGCCTCATTTTTGGCATTGGCTTTCATCTGTTCAGCCTCTTGTTTGCCTTTTGACAAACCTTCGTTGTAGAGTTTGTCGGTAAGCTCCTGAAGTTTATTTTGCATATGGTTAACCTCCTAAATTTTAATATCCATCAAAGTTAGCAATTTATTTAAAACAATATATATTTAAGAATCCATTTGTGTCCAATTTATCACATTTTGGGATAAATTGGGAGATTATTTTATAAAATACTTAAATATTGTTATCTGAGATTTTCTTATAAGTCACTTTATACTTTGAAAATCGAGTGACAAAACGGCAAAAAAGCAAAGAAGGTAACCCGACAGGGTCACCTTCTTCAAATATGGTTGTCTGTAAGAAAGACTTCTTAACCAAGGAATGCAAGCAAGATACCTGCTGCAACAGCACTACCGATAACACCAGCTACGTTAGGGCCCATAGCATGCATCAATAGGTAGTTGGTCTTGTCATATTCCAAACCTATGTTGTTTGATACACGTGCTGCGTCCGGAACTGCTGATACACCAGCGTTACCGATAAGCGGGTTGATCTTGTTGCCCTCTTTCAAGAACAAGTTGAAGAACTTCACGAACAATACACCTGCAAATGTTGCAACAACAAATGAG
>JAEIGA010002037.1_pt1 | contig 32167 bp, 34 predicted proteins | sample 9270691 | NCBI WGS metagenome assembly JAEIGA01 (sample SAMN17057246, study PRJNA624740) | gut metagenome | biome: biome; isolation source: fecal sample | host: Bos grunniens | place: China: Xizang | collected 2019 | reverse complement strand
TACAGAATTTGTACCGGCAGAGAATCTCGGTGTAAAAAATGCAAAGTGGGACAAAGAAGATGGATATTTTGTTCCGAGAGATTGCTATAATAGTTATTTCTACATTGTAGAAGACGAAAATACAAATCTTATAGATAAATTTATGCTTCATGGTAAGAAACTTACGAAGTATCTTGATGGTGGCTCGGCACTTCATGGCAATCTTAATGAACACCTTTCTAAAGAACAATATAAGAAAATTATGCAGAATGCAATCAAAACGGGTTGTTCTTATTTCACGTTTAACATCCCTAATACAATCTGTAATGATTGCGGACATATAACCAAGCACAGAATGAATCACTGTGAAGAGTGTGGTAGTACAAATATAGATTATCTTACTAGAATTATTGGATATCTTAAAAGGGTTTCGGCATTCTCCGAAGCACGTCAAAAAGAGGCGGCTAAGAGGTATTATGAATAATCCATTGAAATATCTTGGATATTCTATTGTGTTTCAAGAGGTTCCGGATGAAGTCTCATTGGCTATAAATATTAGTGGTTGCCCTCACAAGTGTGAGGGTTGCCACAGCCAATACTTATGGGAATACAAAGGAGAATATCTGTTAGATAATATTAAGAAATTGCTATCCTTATATGACGGGATGATAACATGTGTTTGTTTTATGGGTGGAGACCAAAACCCTTATGACCTTATAAACTGTTTCAAAAGAGTAAAAGAAAAAGGTTTGAAAATTTGTCTTTATAGTGGCGTGGATGATTTATCTATGTTGATACAAAGGAACATAGTTCAGCACTGTGATTATGTAAAAACTGGTAGATATGATTATAAATTAGGCGGATTAGATAACCCAAATACCAATCAAAGATTTTGGCAAAATAAAGATGGGTATTTTGAAAATATCACAGAAAGGTTTTATAGTAAAGCGAGGTGATAAGTTGAATGGCGATAAAGAGAGATGTAAAAGGCAAAATTAATATTTACGATGAATATGCTGAAGTAGAATTAATAAATAAAAATGGCGAAATTGTTGGGGTGTCAAAAATCGACATCGAAGATGTCGAAAAAGTAAATAAATATAGATGGATTTTATCTAATAGCGGATATGCACAGTCTAACCAGCAAGGATTTAAACTGTTACACAGATACGTGTTAGGTTTGAATAAATGCAAAAAGGATAATGACTTTGTTGACCACATTAATGGCGACCCTCTTGATAATAGAAAAAACAATTTGAGGTTGTGTAACTTAAAAGAAAACGCAAGAAACACAAGAAATCAATATATCACGGAGTCCGGAGTTATAGGGGTTAGAAAAGACAAAAGGTGTAAGAATTCTTGGAGAGCACAAATTTATTTTAATAGAACCGACCACATAGAAAAGACCTACAAAGACAAAGAACTTGCTATAATTCAAAGGTTAATTTGGGAATTAAAATATTTTAAAGAATTTGCTCCTCAAATTGATCTGATTAAAAACAAATATCCTTATTTACTGGGCTACAACTTGATTTGTGAAAACATGAAATTTTCAACAGATTTGAATCTCATCAAAAAAATAGGTGAACGTCTAGCAAAAGACCCTCACTGCCCATGTTCATTAAAAAAGGACGAGACGACAATATGCCCTTGTGTTCAATGCAGAGAAGAACACGAGTGCCACTGTGGAATTTTCGAACCTTTAAATTAAACCAATAAAATCGATATTTTGTCGTTTCGTGTAACCCAAGAGAACACTATGATAAAATTGTTGAAATAGGAGGGGTGAACTATTCGTTATAAAATCACTTTATTTTTTGTAACTGCTATTCTTATTGCACTTATTTTTACGAACAACTACGCAAATAATAATGTCTGTGCCGTATGCGAAAGCTGTGCGGCACAGAAGTATATCAATAACACATCTGAAGATGTCACAGTTGCTACGGATAGTGTAGTTTATGAAGAAGTTGAAACGACGTCTGAAGTGTATGCGGAAACCATAAGCAACAAATCGACAGAAGGTGAATACGAAGGTGATTTACTTGGGTATTTTACCATTACACATTATTGTATTTGTAGCAAGTGTTGCGGTAAAACACCCGACAATCCTGCTTATGGAATTACAGCAAGCGGAACGGAAGCGACGCCGGGAAGAACCATTGCAACTGATACATCTGTCGTCCCCCTTAATACAAAGGTGAAAATTAACGGGCATATTTACACAGCAGAGGATACAGGATCGGCTATTGTCGGCAACAAAATAGACATCTGTGTGGCGTCTCACGAAGAAGGTATTCAATTGGGCGTTCTATATGATGTTCCTGTATATATTGTGGAGGACTAAATGTTGTTTGAAGTGTTTAATAAAAAAGGAAAAAGAGTTATGTATACAGAATTTAAAGACTGTATGCCGCCCAAAGAACAAATTGCTAACATGATAAATAGCGAATATAAAGTATGCATAGACAAAAAGCCGCTTACCAAGAAAGCGTTATCAAATTTAAAATACGAGGAGGATTAAAATGAAAATCAATGTAAAAAAGCTAAATCATAATGCCATTATTCCAACAAGAGGTACGGAGCAAGCGGTAGGATATGACCTGTACGCCTGTATTGACAGTCCCGTAACTATTCCGGCACATTCTACGCAAAAAATCGGAACAGGATTGGCTATCGAAATTCCTGAAGGATATGGCGGGTTTCTTTTTGCTCGTAGCGGACTTGCTTGTAAAGAAGGGCTTGCTCCCGCCAATAAAGTAGGCGTCATAGACCCTGACTATCGCGGGGAATTTATTGTTGCGCTACATAATCATACATCGAAGGCGAAACTTATCATGCCTAAAACGCGAATTGCACAACTGGCTATTATTCAGTGTGCGGTTGCCGACTTCAAAGAAGTAGATGATATTTCTGAGACAAAGAGGGGAGACGGCGGTTTCGGTAGCACAGGTCGTTAAAACATAATAATGGTAAAAAATAGGGATAGAAGTAATATCTATCCCTATTTTTAATTATTCTACTGCCAACTCAGAGCATTCAAGGTCAACAAGAATGCTCTTTACTTGTTCTCGGATTTTTTCAGGCACTTCCGAGATTGTCTTCTTCCCTTTAACAATCAGGGTTGCGTAAACAACAGCCACGGTCTTCACCTCCTCGCCAAAAAATAACCTTACTATCAGCCAAAACATCATTGACATTCCCCATTAAGAATAGCTTCGACCTCATCTCTGATCTGAGGGGGAACATCATCAATCGTTTTTAAGCCTTTTTTGATTAAGTCTGCATATACCTTAGCCATATTACCTCCTAAAGCATCATTTCATAAAGTTCACAAAGAGCAAGTTGCGCATCCGTTAACTGTAAATTCAAACCCCTGTTTTCTTCTCCCAAAAGCTTTATATATTCATCCTTCGTATACCGCTTTTGCAAAAATGAATAGCTGACAAATCCATCTTCTTCGATTTCTTTTATATCCGTGCTCACCCACACGGAATAATCATCGATTTTTACGTCATTCGGACGAATACTGCTGTATACTGTGCCGTAATCAATCATGTTTCACCCTCCATTTCTGCCGTGGGAACAAAGAGCAGTCTACCGCCACCGTTAGATAATTCTATTGTGGTGCCAAATGCACCTGTGTTATTTTGTCCTGATTTATATATACCGAAGAGAACATAAGATCCCGGTTTGTATCTCTGCCAAGATTGATCTCCTATGGGTGATGCGGATGTCCCATTATTTTCCGCAGGTATAAACAGCCAGTCTGCGACGCTGTTATACCCAAACGATGAAATCCAACCGACAGCCCCCATAGTCTTTTGTTCCAATGTTGTGCCTATTGTTTCATGATATGCTGTCGCCACAACAAACGCTCTGTTTTCATCAAACGAAACGCCGGATATGAGTTTATTTGTATTCCCCCATATGGATTCAACCCCTCGATATGTGAAATGTTGATAGCCATAGTTATTGGGATTTTTTGAGCCTGTAGGCATCAGAACCCCCAGATGATGTATACCACGACCATACACGGATGCCGTACAAAAACTTCCGCCCTCGATAACCAACAAAAGCTGTTGCATGGACAAAGAAAGAATGTGGTCTACACGCCATCCTTCGCCACGGTTTTGTGCCAATTGCTGAACTTGACTTTCTAAAATGTTGTTAAACGGCGTAATCCCGGCAATAGATGATAATTTATCAGCCGAAAAATCCGAACCGGATGCATCCGTCGAACCAAGCACATACGCTCCTGTGCCATCCTCGCCGCCATCGACATCATACACGCCCCCTTCAAAGGCAGACAATAAAATATAATCAATTTCGTTACCGTTTCGGTCATAAAATGCAGGATGTCGTTTAAACCCAACAAGCGGTTTTTCTGACACATAGTATTCCGCTTTTCGGATTTTTAACCCATCTAAAACAAGAGGAATAACCTTGTAGTAGAATGCAGGTTGATATACCATAACTTGACCATTTGACCCATCTGTGACATACCCTGCCTCACCTTCGTATGCAAGTATCGTTCCATCATCTGCAACATTGCATCGACGTCTGCCGCCGTACATGGTATATCCGTCGAAATCAGCACCATTTGATTTACCCACAGCCGCTTCCAATCTTTCATACACACCGTTTTCAAAATCAGCACGCAGTCCTAAAGCCTCTGACCAATCGTATCGGTAAGAGTCAACACGAATGCACCATTTCAAGACATTCGGGTCATAGAATGCTTCGATTCTATAATTTCCTGCCGATACAATGGGCGTATTTCCATCTTCGTACATGATATTTTCGGAGTCGGAGAAATTCACGGAATATTCCAATCCCATGAATAGGTCAATCAATATAGAATGCGAAATGTCCGTTGAAAGTCCTTCTGTGGGGAAATGGATAGAAGCATCGCCAGTCAAGGTTAAGGCGTATTTTTTATTTGTTGCAAACGAAATATCGCCACTTCCAGTGACTTGAACTGCCCCTTCGTTTGTTGTGAAATCACGTGCATTCTTCCATATCATATCGCCGAGGGTTCTGTCTTTGTCGAATTGAGGGAAAATGGCTTTGTGCGTTCCGTCTGTCAAAGAAATCTGCGTATCATCGCCATATTCGCCAAGGATGTTGTATCGCTCCCCATCATATTCAATGGCGACACAATGATTCGGCTGGACGTCAATAACAAAGATTCCCCATTCATTGCCGACAGGTTTTCCATCGAAATAAAGTGTTATATTTTCGTTTGTTCCATAAATAACTCGTTGAAATAGCAATGTTATACTTTTATCTCCGAGAACATTATAGGCATATATATCACCTATTGAATGTGGAGGAGAAACCGTAATGTATAATTCGATATTATCCTCTTTCGTCGATATCTCATTAACCACATTCGGATATGCAAGTTCCGTATCGCTAAATAAAATTTCTCTGACTTTAACATCGATAGCCTTGTCATAGATTTCCGATACGTCCGTTAACGTCATTTTTTTTTCGGATAAAATGCCGATAAACTGCGGAGGAGCAATATCAACGCCATCTTTCTTGACATGAAGGCATCCGTCTTCTCGGCTGTATAACATTTCATCGAAGCCGATAATATTTCCAACATAAATATCTTTTTTGAGTTTGGGAAATTTTATCTTATTTACACCATCAGACAAAACTATTTGTGTGGTGGGGGTTCCGCTCACTATTTTCAGCACGCCGTTTTCACATTTTATCACGACTGCTTCTCCTGTTTTAAGCTCCCATCGGTTTTGTGTATCCCCCGTCATGCCATAAATCGTGCTCATCGTTTCAAGCAGAACACCATTTTGGTTTTGACAATGGATAACAAACTCCGCCCCTTCCTCCGGATAAAACATCGAACCGATATAAACGTGTTCACTGTGTGTGATTCTGTATATAACAGATTCGGTAAATGTCATACTCATGCCGGAGCTCCATGTATCATCGATTTCAATAACATTGGATATTCTTTCGTAGTACGGATATACATTTAAAGTGACAGGCGACATTTCATCGACTGTATAGAAATTTTTCTTTTCAGCCTTTGTTTCAAGTATTTTCTCATAATTCGGTTTAATTATCCCAGTAGCGGCTCCCACTATCTTATTTTTACTCATCAATGACCACCTCCGTTACAACCGCCTGAATCTCATAATCTATTTTAGGCACATCCCCAATACAATACACCGTTACAACCCCGTTGTCATTTTCTGCCACAAAGGCAAGTCCTTCGTTGAAGAACTCGATTATCTGTTCAGAAGAAGCATGGAGATCAACTTTACTATTCTGTGTAATAACCGCATTGTTTACATTTACTGTTTGACCATAACGGGAGCCGATTATGCTTCCATTGGCGTCTGTAATGTTTTCAATCGTCCAATTTTGAACACCGCCCAATATATGAACCGATGATTTGATTGCTCCTAAGTTTTTGACAGCCTCATCGTTTGCAATCTTTGACACCTTGCCATTAGAATCAATATCATACCAACCATCTTCCTTAGCAAAAAGCCCCCTCGTACCTGACGGAGTAGAGGGGGTATGTTCAATCTCGGGAAGCATCAAAGGACTTTTTGGAATAAAAGACATATTCTATCGACCTCCCTTTATTTATTATTTATTATTAAATTATATTCTTCTTCGGTTAGCAGACCTTTCTTATAAAGTGCCTCTATGCGGTCAGCAGACCACAAACGAGGATAATATTCTTGCGCCATTTCAAATGGCGTCTTTTTTTCTGTCATATTATAATTCAACTCCTGTCATTAACGCTAAAAAGTCTATATCTGCTCTAAGTCGTTCTACTTGTGTTGGCTCTATCCCTGTTTCTTTCTTTGGTATTAAATCGGGACGTGCAACAAGCCTTTTTAAAGTGCCATTTTCAACAACTAAATCACAGTAGCCACCACATTTTTTAACATCGTTTTCAATGCCTTCAGGCACTTCAACATATCCTTCAAGCCAACATTCTGTCCTATGGCTTTGTGTCTCATAATAATGCAACCCTGCTTCAGTAGCTTCGATTTTTATAATCATCATTTTAGTGTGCCTCCTTACTTATAAGCCATATATATGTATTTTTGTCCCGAATCGTTTGTTTTAAAATAAATGGAATTCAATCTATAATTGTACACATTGAAACCGCCTTCAACAATTTTAATTATCGGATATTCACCGTCAGGTGCAGAAAGTGCGCACATTGCCTCTTTCGTTGCAAAACCACCATAGTAAGTAGAGGAGCCACTGTGGTAAGTCGCTCCTGTATCAATCGTTAGAAAGACAGCAGACGGCGTAAACCCTAAATTTATAAATCGTTCTGCTTCCGACGCCGATGTTCCATTTGCTTCGCTTGCGTTACCCATATATGTGCCTGTTACAAAAGGCTTATTTGATGTGCTATATGTAGCTCTCCAGTCATCCCATTCTTGAGTGCTTACAGTATATGTTCGATAATATTTCACACCTGTGCTAAAATGTGTGACTTCTTGATATAAATATGCCGAACTACCAGCTGCTAAACCAACTGTCATCACAAATGCGCCAGAAACAGGACAGTTGGATAATGATTGTGCTGTTGCAGTAAGAGAACAAACATAGTTACCAACTGTAGTATACGAGTTAAGATCAGAGTTCTCAGCAATTGATATCCCACCGCCAATGCTCTTAACCATAAGACTATTTGCCGCACCAGAAGCAGTGTTGCCTCCTGTGCCTCCTTTGGTTATTGGCAACTTCTCAATAGCATTCGGTACTAAAGTTGGTGCGTTCCCCGTATGGATTACTTCGTACTCTGACATGGGAATAATTTCATTTTTTGCGTAATGTTTTTTTTTATTGTCTGATACAACAAGATATGCTTTTCCGTCAAGACTGGATATTTTCAGTGCAACGGGGTAGACTGTGTTGTCTTCGTTGACTTCAACCGGAAAATAATAACCTCTCTGTCCAAATTCTGCTTCTTTTTCTAAGCTCGTGTGGTCGCATGCACTTGTAAGTAGAAGGTTATTCGTCCCTCTTTGTGTTCCCATGCCTGAATACGGTATCCCCTTATCTGTATACATAATGCCAACCTTGATACCCCCGGACGCGGTATTGCTTGTATAATCTGTTCCTATTACAATTTTTTCGTATAACGCAACCGCACCAACGTCATCAGCCGTTAAATGAAGCGCATTTTCAATACCATTTTCAATTCTATTCATGTTGTCCGCATCAAAACGAGGCAATAAATTCAGATCTCCGTCATATTTAGACGGATCTGGAACATTTTCCCACGTTCCTCTCGTATATGGTTTTTTTGTATATGCCATAACATTTCTCCCTTCAATTAAACTTTAAACATTGCAACTGCATTTTTTAAGTCTACCCAGTACATGACACAAACCAAGTCGCCTTTATTTAACATTTTGCCAGTTTCATTGCGCACAAAAAAAGATGTTGTATCATAAGGTAATCTTACTTCAACATCCTCCTCTGCACTTGCAGATTTAACAACAGTTGCGTTTTTTATTTTTACATTATTTTTAAAATACCCATCACTTCTCATCTTTTTTAAAAAGAAAGGGTATAATATATCTACAAATTCTTCAATTTCTTTATTATTCATAAATAGTTGCCTCCATGACACTAAAGTCTTTTAGGATATTAACGCTCGAAATATTTAACGTCATTTCTCCGGAAGCAGACAAAGAGAATCCCGTAATCAAAAATAACTCTTTCGACATATTGTTGTTGGGCGTAGATACTGTTACCAATTTGTTAACATCCAAATGATACAGGGTAACAGAAGATATATCTCCACTCTTTTGCAGTATGGTATCTGTTTTTGCATAATATTTCGCCAACTCGACACACTGCTCATCGGAGTAATATTGATTATCCTCATACGGTTCTCTTGTTCTTAATCCTATTCTCTGTACGCAAGTATTGCTCATTAGATTGCGATTCTGAACCCTGCCTTTAAATTGATATCCGTTCACAATATTTCCCAACACGATAAAGTCATTGTGTATTTTTTCAAAATCGTGCTTCTGCGTAAGCCCCAAAAATGTTTTTTCGTCAACGGTATAATGCCAAAGGATTTCTTTGTTTGTATCTGTTATATCCTCCGCCGTATCAATCATAGGCTCCAAAACAAGCCTTCCGTTCACATCATAATATATGTTGGCACACAAAATAGTCGCATACTCCAAGAGAATGTCCGCAAGTGTTCCGCCCCTTTCTACTATAGCCGTATAAGGACAATCCAAAACACGCTTCTCTATATATTTGCCTTCCAATGAGTCACCTGTATATTCCGTATACGTTCCTAAATCCTTGTTGTATTCATAGTAAACTTTTCCGCTGTCTCTTTCTGTGTCCGTAGTTAAAACATAAGTCATTTTATCTTTTAAAACGGGAGACAACAGTGGGGGAGTAGGGTCAACCATCTCATCCTTTTGTATTTTTGGCATAGCCTTTATTTCTTCCTCAATCTCTGATATGATCTTTTTGACAATCTCAACAGCACCAAAATCTCCGCAAAAATGCATTAACATGCTAACGGTCGCAGCCCAGTTTCCATTGTTTTCATACTCCATGTTGCTATCAATAGCCGCAAAAATACCTTTTACATAAATGTCTCCAATTTGCTTGCCCTTTGCATCAATAGTTTTTAATTCTTCTTCTGTTACTGTTTTGTCGCCATCGTATGCTTCGGCAAGAATGTTGTTAATATATTCATATGCTGTATCCCTGCTTAAAAACGTCCCGTCAGGCAAAATGGGGGTAAAAGCAATTTCCCAACCTACCTCATTAATGTCTTCACCAAAACGGTCAGAACAACCAAACACCGTGTCAATAGTGCCAATGTCGGGACTATAATCCCAAGACTCCAATGCGTCCTTATATGTTTCTCTTAATTCTTTCGACCAAGTAATAATGATGCGGTTGTTCATATCCACATTGCCAAAAACATGCTGAATCGAGTCGTCTTTTATCTGCGGGAGATAAGCTTCAAGCCCCCAGTCGATTGCTTTTTTATATTCGTCGTCAAGCTCTTTATTGTAATTGTAAAGCTCCCAGCTAAGGTTGTATGCCAAATCGTCAAACCTTGACAACTTCAAGAGCTCTCTTGTCGCAGAATATAAGTCAACATCAATGTTTGTTTGATAAGTTCCCGACAGCCTTCCGTATAAAGTTCCGTCTAAATAACACCATTTGTCAGCACCATTTATTGTAACAGTTCTTGCGCCGGGGTTATAAGTGTCGCTTGGGTTTGTAATATAAAAGACCCCCTGCGGAAAATAGTAGGGGGTCTCATCATCTAAATATATTCCCATCCAAAGTTTGAACTTTTGACCTATCCAAATATTATCAAAGTCAATGGGGAAGGCCTTTCTATCATTGTTTAAAGTCAAGGTGCAACTTCGTCTGCTTCCGTTCGTATAATTAACACTTAAATCCACATCAATATTGTACAAAGCATTCGTAAATTCAAAGTTTACGGATTCGTCTTGGTTTAACCATTCTACTTTGATAGCCGGGCGGAAATCTTCTTTTATTGCCTTTAAGTATCTGTCGAAACTCATTTTATCACCACTTTTCCGTCAAATGGCAAGTCAGTTGATAATGTTACATTATATTCAGAATCTATTTTTACGCCGCCTAACACAATATCAAACGAACCGTTGTCTTTTATGAACATCTGTACGAACGGAGTTTCAATGCCGTGTTTACTATGCGGAATAGATATGGTATTATCTACCCATTCATCTTTAGATATATCCCGTGTATATTTTGTATAACCCTTAGATGCAATGGTCTTCAATAAAACATTAAAGTTGTAATCTATTACATTCTTTACTTCTGAGCCTTTAGCGCCATTTCTCCAAGATTTAAGCATCGCTATCACCATCCTCCACATAATGTATTTTTCTGCCCAAATTAGATTCTTCGGTTTGCAACATATCTTCTTTCGCAGTCCATCTGTACGAGTCATTCCAGTAAGAATCATTATCCCATACATAATCCATATAAGGCACGACTTCGCCTGTTTCTGTAAGCACCCAACTCGTCGTAGGCGCATTGGGATTGTTAATAATAGATATGCCAGAAACTTCCCCAACCTCAGTCCAAGAAATCTTAGCACTCTTCACGGATTGGATGGCGCTGTATTCCTCCGTTACGTTGATTGCCGAGGTTATTTTGACCTCCCACACGTTGCCGTCAATGTCCTTTAAGAACTTGCGTCTTGTGTCACTTGTCAGTTTTTTAAGTTCTTCGATCATATTCGGAGTTTGAACATAACTTCCGTCAACGCAAGACACATAACCACATAAGGCGCTTAATCCGCCACTCCAATAATTTGCAGTCCCATATTGGATGGTAGGGTATTTTGTGAAGTTTTGCAGCACAGAGACCACCGCATTATTGCTCATTGAGTCTGTAGTTACATTTAGCTCAAATTTAAACATCTTATTGAGATAAAACACATTTTCTTCGTCAGACTCGTCAACGACCAACAAACTCCAATAGCCCCAATTTGTTTTTATCTCGTCCGTAATAGACGGCGACAACAAAATGCCGTTATTAGAATATTTTGTGTCAGGGTATAAATAATAAGTATAGTCTGTATTATTTTTGACCATATAATCAATGATATATCTTTTAGTGTTCAATTCGTCCGGGTTCTCTTTTACGGTTCCGACGTATTCCGTATGCAAGTCATTTCCTGACTTTCTTCTGATTTCATATCCTTCAATATTCTCTATTAACGAAGAACTACCAGCAGACATATCATCTTCGTTAAATTTCGCCAACATAAGAGTGTCAGCACTCCACTTTGACGGCTCTACATCAATATATTGAAATTGAGATTGGTCAATTTGCGTTCTTGATACATACAAGTAATCACAAACCTGATTGCCGCCCAATGTGATTTTATTATATCCCATGCATTACCCCTCCGTTCCAGTATCATCAGAGACTGCCTTTGAATTGCTCCAATCGCCAAAGATGGGATAAAAATATGAACTGCCAGCCTCGTCCCAAGCTGTCTCTGCCATTGGATATAAATCTATTGACGGGTAAATGCAATTCACAACGCTGCCCTCATAAACATTGAGTTCCGTGACGTATCCGCCGGCACCATCATCTATGAGTGGAGACATAAAAATGTTGTACCAAACATACTCCGACGGTTTGTTTTTGATGATATGAGTGTCGGATGCGACGAGATCGCCTCCGTGTCTAATTTCGTAAATAAACACGCCGTTCTTATGCCAAAGCTCACGACTTACTTCATAATAACTACCATCATCGTTTCTCTCGACAGTTCCCTCGGCGGCAAACAGCCTTGCATCGTCTCTTGATAGCAACTGTGTACTAAACGCTATACAAGCATTTTCATCTACGTCGAAATTTAAGCTTTCTTCATCACTATACACTACTTTATGTTCGTCGGGAATTTCTATCGAACATTGATTATATACTGGATAGTTTGTTTTAAATGTTGTATCATCAACAGCGATTACGCCGTCTTTTACATCTTTTAAAATGCCGGCAATAACAATAGATTTGCTCCAGTCCAACATAATCGCAGGTTCGTTTTTTAAAGTTTCTACATTGAAGCCGTTGCTTAAAAAGGTAGCAACGTAAGAAACCGAAATTTCAAAAGAGGAAGTGATTTTGGTATTGTTTTGTGTTTCAACATATAACTCGACAGAATAATTGCCCCCATTTAAGAATCCGTTATATTTGCAGATTATATTGTCAGCACTTCCGTATATTTGATTTTTAGTAATCGTGTCAACAAGCACCTGTTCGTTGCTACTATCCGTAATTCTCCATCCATATCTTTTTAACTGTGCTCTATACTCATTTTCATTATCGCCAAAATCCAATTCGGCTTTAAAAGTACACTCTTTGCTATTTAATTCTGGCGCGGTCTCTGATCCTAAGTCAACATCGTTTCCATTATATGAAAATCTGATAGTCGGAGTTTTATTCGCATAGAAAACTTCTTGATAACTTGTAACACTATTCCCTGAACTACCACGAAGAGTAATAGTCCAGTAATATGCATCTGCACGATTTACAAACTTGTCATTGTCTCCCGGAATATATTCTTTAAGGTTTACATGAAATACCACATTCCTATTCTTTTCGTCTACAGGATAAAAGGAAGGTTCTAAGTGGATTTCGTCAGTTTTGAAAACCTCTGAGTCATCAAGAATGTCATAAATCACAATTTGCCAAGCCGTTATCGCTTCGTTCCCGTCAACTATGCAAGAAAAAGGTATATTGTTGGCGGCTACATCAATAGTACACTCTTCTTTGTTCGTACTAGGTTTCATAAATTTTGGTTTATTTAACACGCCCTCACTTCCTTTCGCTATTATTAAAATAGGACTGCCCATAAAAGAGCAGTCCATAATTATGTTTATTTATGTGTCGCCACATATCTTCTCAATCCGTTAATCCAATCCTCGTTCCCCTGTTCTCCAACGGTTAATCCATTGATATGGATACTGTTGTCTATGACTGTGCTTTGACTGTGCGCGCTCGAAGATGAAACAGGAGATGACACCTTACTAAGATTACTTAAATCCCAAAGGTTTCGCAGGTTAGCCATCTGTTCACGATTAAATACGATACCGCCAGCACCAATATTTCCAATTGTGGGTTGGTTAATAGGAATAAGGCGGCCATGTGAGGGAATGTAGAATTCCTCGCCGTCCTCTCCCATTAAGGTCATTCCACCATGAGTATATCGAGTACCGTCGGCATACTTGTATTTAGCCGCCGCTTTTTCCAATTCTTTCTTCTGGTTTTCTGCCCACGCCTTTTGTCCCGCAGTTCCGTTTTTAGATAAATCATCAAGATACTTTCTTTCATTTTCGAAATTAGTATTAGAATTATACGAGCTGCCAGAATCAGTTTGCGTAGTTTTACCAGTAGATGAACTAGAAGATGAGCCGCCAGAAGAACCTGACGGCGCTTTTGCATAAGAACCATTGTAGGTGCCTGTAGTTGTGTTGCTCACCTTTGTGCTCGTATAGCTTCCATCTGCGTTTACACCAGTAATCTTATAAGTTCCGCCCGCTGTCACTACTTCGTCGCCCACTTTGAGCCCCGCTGGAGCCTTCCCATCAGGGTTTACTTTGTAGGTGTTGCCATTAGACGAACCATTAATCTTCTCAGTCAAAGCCTGTATTGCATCAGAATAATTTTCTAAATCGGTTATTATAGTGCTTATGCTACCCGCCATAGTACCAAAACCACGGTCTCCGTCAATAATATCGGACATAGTTTCGGTACTTTCGGACAACATGCCAGAGAAGGATGTAATAGTTCCACCAGTAGCACCAATAACTCTTTTAAGTTCAGGCGAGGAAACTTTAGATATTTCTTTTAATGCCTTGGCAACCTCGTCAGACTCGCCATTCAGCATTTCCTGCATATCAGACCAGTATTTTCTAACTTGTTTCAGATCGGTTTCGAGAGAATTAATCTGTGATGTAAACTCGTTTATGGCATCGGTCTGTTCTAAAGACGCCTCTTGTTTCTTTCTTTCAATTTCGGCATCGGCAAGTTCGTTTTGGGCGTTAATAACATCTTGAGTTTTTGCAACCCACTGCCACTGACCATTAATGAACATACGAGTATTGCGCTCTGCAAGAACATTGTCTAATTGCTGACGTTTCTTTGCAACTTCAAGTTCTGCCTTCGCAATCTCATACTGCTTCATCATAGTCTCGTATTGCATTTGATACTGTGATGTTATTTCGGCAATAGTCTCAGCATTTGCATTGAGAATATCATCTTGGTATTGCTTTTGAAGTTCATCGGCGGCCGACTGAATCTCTAAAAGTTCTTTGTTTAAAGCGTTATAATCTTCTTGATTAAACAATGACTTACGAGTTTCTTCGTTGAGATACTCATGCATTGTCATCGAAGCCTGTAACTCTTTGTTGATTTCGTGTTGAGCTTCAGCTACGGCATTAGTTACATCGTAGTAAGACTGCAACAATGTCTTTTGAGATTCGAGTTGACTTGACTCAAGATTTTTCATCTCTTCATAATCTTCAATTAGTTTTGAAACTTCTTTGATTATGTTATCCCTTGCTGCTGAATATAGCTTTTGAGTATATTCGGCGAATCTTTCAGTATACTCTTCGTAAGAAATGAGATTTAACCTATAAGCATTTTTGAGAACTTTTAGCTGTTTTTCAATGGCTCCGATTTCGGTATCGCCAAAGTCATCCCAGTCGCTATAGAGATTTCTCGCGTTAATGTACTTGTCAATGTCTGATAAATGCTTATCTACCCGGTCTTGACCTAAAGAGTAAATCCTTTGAGATTGCTCTTCTAATTTGTCGATATATTCCTCATAAGATAAGAGACGTTGATTATACATATCCTCAATGATTTTTGTCTGCCTCTGAACAGCTTTTACTTCGCTGTCTCCGTAAGCATCCCAGTCATTGTAAGTATTTCTTGCATCAATATAGTCGTTGATATCTTCTATGGATTTCTCCATTTCTTCTTTGCGAAGTTCGAAGATTTTCTGCTCTATGTCTTTGATTTTTTCTAACTCATTCGGGAATTCGGTTTGGAATCTCTTAAGAACTCGTTGCCAAGCAGTGATTTCGCTATCGCCGTATAACTCCCAATCATTGTAGGCGCTTCTTTCGCTTATCCAACGCTCTGAATTAGAGTAAGACCAATCAGCAATTGCTTCTTGAGCATCCATCCAAGACTGTTGAAGCTTTTGAATCTCTTCTTTGTACTTTTCAGGGTCTAATGCACGAAGACGTTCCGCCTGTTTGTGATACTCTTCCTGCATTTGTTTGTAGTAAGGTGTCGTATCAAGATATGGATTTTGTTCAAGCGCCATATCGCGAGCGTGCTCAATATCACGGATAATATTTTCGTGCTGTTTGGTGTAGAAGTCGAGTTTGCTATTTTCTGCATCCCACCAAGTTTTTTGTAAACCTTGGATTTCATTAGAGTTATCGTCGTAGCCCATAGCACGAAGACGATTTGCTTCTTCATGGGCTATATTTTGAATTTTGTCGTAATAACCAGTAACATCAACATCCTCGCCGTGCAACTCCTTGGCTAAATCAATCTGGTGTTCAATATCTTTGATTCGGTTGTCGGCAAGGTCTCTGTAAGCCTCGTTGATTTTGCCCGTAATGTCAAGACGCTCTTTTTCATTCTTTGTTAGATTGTCGTAAGCATACTGTAACTCTTGAATATATTTGGTTTCATTTTGATGAATTTTATAACGATTTTCTGCGTCTTTGAGGTAGTTGTCAAGAGCTTCGTTTTTGTCGGAGCCAGAGTCTTTAGTTGCTCCGCTGTCGTTCGGAATTGTTCCACTGGTATCAATACTGCTAATTATTTTGTCGATTTCCTCTTGGGCTTTTGCTAAAGCGACAACACTTTCTACGTCAGCGTTGTATTGATCTCTATACTTATCAAATGCCGGTCTGTTTTTTTCGCTACCGTAATAATCGCCGACCCCGTCGCCATTAACATCGTAACCTTTACCCGCCATAAGTTTATATGCGTCTGCGACAGTTTTAATACCTTTTAATTCGTCTTGTGATATCTTAAGACGATTTAACGCCCCTGTGGTAGCAGCTTGCAACATTGCTGCTTGTGCCTCAGCATAAGCCTTACTTAAGTTACCTACAGCATTCTCTGTTAGCCCAAGAACCTTCAGCTCTTTATATAAAGTGTTGAGTTCATCCTGTGTAGCATTATTAAAATCAAATGTTGCTAATTTGTTCTTGATTTTTGCATTCGTCAACCAATCATGTGCCACAGCACTTGCATTTACAACACCGTTTTCTCTAAGCGTAGCGGCTATTTGTTGCTCCGTCAAACTGCTCAAGTCTTCGCTTGCAAAAGCATTGTCTAAAATCTTATATGTCAAGTCGGACATAACTTGATTAAATTCGGAAGAACCAACTTTAGCCTTTAAAAGTTTAGATTCATATTCAGTCCATTCTTCGCTTGACAACCCGGCTGCGGCTCTCATATCTTTGAGAGTTTTAATGGTGATATAACCATCATCAGATAACTCTTTAAAAGCGGCGCCGAGCGGTTTAATATTGTCGGAAACCTTCTCAAGCTCGGATAATGAAACCGTCATTTTATTGGTATTTTCGCCAGTATCCTGAACGTCGCCCACCCATTGCTTGTACCAAGTCGAGAATCTGGTCGATGTAGCCATAAAATCATTTACGGCTTTTTCCAAATCTTTTTCTGATAAGGTTCCGTCCGATAAAATTTTTCCAATACTTTCGTCGTTTTTAGCCAACTCTATCATCTTCTGACGATATACTTCAAACGATTCAACTGAATTTACAGTTATATTTGATAATTCATCGTTAGAATGTTGACTATAAGTTATCCAACTACTTACCAATGTGTTTGCGGCACCTTGTTGGCTGTCTATGTATCCTAAATACTTATCTCTTTGAGAAATAAGACCGGAATACAATTCTGTTGCTCTTTGACCATTTTGTTCAAGCACATCAATCATAGACTGTAAATAGTCAGCCTTTTCTTGAGCACCTTCCAACATATTCATATCATTATCAAATGTGTCCGTAACAAATAGTGAACTCCCAAAGAACCCACCGGACTGAACATTATTGCCAAAACCATATTCTTTTAATATTTTTTCCGCGTCTTTTTCACGGCTACCAGTATATGCATAACCATCAAAGAACGCAAAAGAGTCATCGCCGGTAGCACTGCTATTTGCTCTTTGAGCATTGTTATAGTTAGCTGTTGCTGTTTCGTAAGCATTCTTTGCTTCTTTCGCTGATATTTCATCTAGTTTCTTGATTTCATCATCGAGTTTTCCATTGACTAAATCAAGGTTTCTGGCTTGTGTGCCAACTAAGTCGGCAATATCATTTTGAAGTTCTTTAACTTCCTTTCGACCTTCTATATCCAAAGTATCGTCTTTTTTTAATTCTTTATATTTGGATATAAGTTCATCTAATGTTTTTAATTCTTCTTGCTGTTCTTGCACTTTACCAGAAGTCTCTTCAAAAGCTTTGTCTGCCGCTTCTGATGCTCGTTTAGCATAGTTTGCCATTCTATCAAAGCCTTTAATGGCCAATGATATTGCAGCCATAAGACCCATTGATATAGCCATATTTAATGCGGTTTGCGCTATGGTTAAACCAATAGTAGACTGAGTGGCGAGTTTTTGTGAATTCTTTAAGCCCTCGATAGAGCCTTTGCCTTTATTTAATCCAGCAAAATACATTTTTGTATTATCGTCTGCATCAGCTATGATTCTATTGAACGTTTCCTGATTTGTACACCCATGTTTTACAGCGTTATTCCAATTTCTAAGTATCTGGGTTTGTTCAGGAGAAATAACAGAATTGCTTGATTGAAAAGTTGATTTAATGCCACCAGCAAAGCCATTTGCGGCAAATCCTTTTTGCCAATCTGTCTTGTATGTGTTCCAATCTTTATTGAATAATGCCAATGTTTTTCTTGTACCATCAACAGAACTATTAATTGTTTTGAATATCGTACCATTTTAATTTAAGGTAATGTGGACTTACCTCTTGATTTTTGTTCTGTTATATGATATAATTTAGTGCAATAAGTTTATGGAGGGGACAATATGAGTAAAAAAACAGTCGCTATGCATATTGCAATGCCAATACTATTAGCAATATTATCATTTTTTATTTCAATAATGTTTGTGTTTAGAATTCCTAATCCATCTGGAATTGGATATACACCTATAACCTATATGTTTGCTTTTAAGTTGTCATTGTTTGTTTTAGGCATATCAGCAATTATTTCTTGTATTTTATTCGTCGGCAAGAAGAATAAATACAATCAATCCTCTCGTTAAAAATCCTATACATAATTCTTATCAATTTAAGCATAAAAATAAGACACCTTTAACGGGTGTCTTTTGTTGTTTATAGGGATGTCGTCCAATGGAATGCCTGTCCTTAGCATCATAAATTAATAAGATATCTCCAATTTTACACATTTGTTATCGTAATCCTTTTCAGCTTTAGTAATTTCGAATTTAGACGGAGTATCTACAGATGTAACATTTTTAAGCGCTTCCGTCATTGAGACAGTATCTTTTGCAAAATTGATTTTAGAAAAATCTAATCTACAATAATTGTCTTTGTTTGCAATCATAATGTTACCTCCTTATATAATTTATCCCAGTGCGTTTCATTGTATCACTTCTATTCTATTCATCTTAATTGTAAAGTATTTTAATCAAAAATACAATCGTCAAATTCAACCAATTTTTATATTGATATTTATTAGAATTGAACAATTTGATTGAATAACATATCTATATAATTATTGTATGCCACATAGGAGAAAATGCAAATAATTTTTCGCTATAAAATTTCTATACATAATTCTTATCAAAATTTAAGTATAAAAATAAAACACCTTTAACGGGTGTCTTTGTTTGTATTTATAAATAAGAAAACACCACACTGAAAAGTATGGTGTTAAGTCGTGGCTGGATTTACGATTGCTCAACCCTTCCACAAAGAATAATCAAATATGCAGCTGGATTTACGATTACTCAACCCTTCTGCACCATTATTCTACCATATAACCGTAATATTGTCAAAGCTTTTGTGTCAAATTTATCTGTAAAACGCCTTCACTTTTATTATATGCTATTTTAAAATAAAAATTCTTATTCTTTAATATATTTATAATATCTTCAGAATATATATTTTTAATCAAACTTAAAGGATATGTTAAAATTAAAGGGTTTTCATTTTCAATGGCAAAATTTGTTCCTTCGACGCTGTTGTTATCTAAAAATGTTTTCCATTCACCATCAAATAACGCATATTCTTCATAAAATTTTTGATACTCTTTAATTGCTTTGTCTGTTGATAGGAGAACATGCTTATTAATTTTATCAATAACTTTAAGCACCTCATCGTGAGTAGGAATGATATGTCTGCCATTTTGAATGTATCTTTTTGGAATGTCAACATCTTCTCTAACTTGCAATTTATCAATCCTTGCTATCGAATTTGTTGAAAGTATTCTACAACATCCGAACTTCCTTGACTTTTCCCATTTTTCCTTTGTGTAAGTTGTCAAGGGGATTACATAATAAACTGTAGGCTCGTATAATTTTCGTATTATTAAAGCCGGGTGTTTACCTTTAAATGATGCATCTGTAGTCCCTTTTAAATCTACTTCATATATATCGCAATTTAAATAATTTCTCATAGCAACATAATAATCTCCAATAAAAACTTTAAACTATTATATCACAAAGTAAATGTTTTGTCAATTTATGGCGAATTTAGTGCAAATTCACCCAATAAAATTCATGATCTATGTCCTCTTATCAACCCCGACATAATAGGGTTCCACAATACGAAAGTAGAAGATAAGTTTCTACTTATAATAAACTGTCGTATTCAGCTTAGTACCGAATGACTATTCAACATACAATAATTTCAATCATATGTTGTGCCCATTTCATTGCTGTGGCGGTTCATCTCATAGAGACGCTTCCGACCTGACCACACGAGTTCACACATTGTCACTATAATCTATCGTGTTGCCACAATAGGGGAGTAGTGTGAGTTTTACGTGCTTCCCAGATACGGTATTATATCCGTATGCCTATTCAGGCGTTATCGAGCATTTACCATAGTGTATTTCACTACTGACTATAAGAAAACTTCCGTATCCGAAAGAACACTTACAGTTGTCGGCAATTCAAAACAATAATTTGAGACCAAACATTTTAGGTCTACCGACGTTTTTAATAGCTGCAAATCCACCAAGAATTCCGGCTACTGATGGAATTGAGCCAAAAGCGTCTACTAATTTAGTAGCACCAGAAATTAGAGTGTTAATTAAATCTATGAAGTCTTTTACGTCATCTTTGTTGATGAACGTATTCCAAAATTCTTCGCCATGAGCTGTTAACTGGTCGAGAGAATATTGGAGCGATTCGGTATATTTGGCTTGTTCGCGCTGTGCACTCAATATATTCAGCTAAGTTCGCAATACCTAGCCAGTTATTGGTTATGTTTTTATATTTCTTCAAATATATTCTTTTTTACAAGTTGGTCAAATAAATAATATTCCATATTTTCTTTTTATTCCTTTTATTCAAAATTTTATAACCAATAACATCTACGCCTTTCAACGTAGTTTAGACCATTTCTTACACACCACCATTACGTGCTGAGTGCATACTGTTTCGGATTATGGGAATTTCACCCGCGCCATTTGCGATTGCGCCCTACGATTAATGTTATAGATATTCGGGATTTCCACCCTTATTCTCTTGTCTATAACTCTACGAGAATCTGGTCGTTGAACGGTCACCCTCGACTAAAGTACCGTATGGTCTACGGGGTACGTTAGGGTGCTTCGATGCAGAACAGCCAATCCTTACGTTTTCAAACCATCATATAGTAGTTTCCTCTATATTGTGGTGCAAGGCTCTAAGGCATTACCTGCAATTAAATATGTTCCTTGTATATATTTCTATATACTCAGGTAGTTTTGCTTACCTGCACTGTTCTCTGCTGTTTGATATATCTCTCCAAGCCGGTCGTAGTTGGCTAAAACGGCTGCTAACGTGTTTGATTGTTTCTTGCCTGCCAAACCCTCAAGGAGCGCCGCTCTCTCAACATCTTTTAAACCTGCCCACTTCTCACCAATTTCACTGATAATTGTGTAGATATCCTTATAGGTATCCTTATCTTTCATGATATCTACTCCGGTATATCCTTTTACAAGACCTTGGAGTTTTGACGTAGACAATACATCTTCGGTTGACTCACCGAGTTCTTCAAGCTCGCTCTTAGTTCCACGAATACGGGCAGAAACAGTTTGCCACATTGTACCAACTTTTTCTGGGTTTTGTACAATTTCATTGGCTGTAGTTATTAAGGCGATTGATTGGCTAAGGTCGGTATTAGCAGCGTTAAATGCAGCAGCACTTCGTTTTAAACTCTCGCCCAGCCCCGCCGATGAAATACTGTAGTTATTACTTACTTCGTTGAATTTGTCTATGATCGATTCTGCCGATTCAGCTTCTAATTGGAAGCCTTGTAAAGTTGAAATTAATGAAGAACTTGCCGTCTCGACATCAATACCGTCGCCAACGTTCTTATATAAAACAGCTACTTCTGCCAATTCTTTAGAGTCTGGAAGATTATAACCGTTACGACTCCAATCGGCAGTAGCTCCAATCATCTCATTTACACTCGAACCAAGTTCTTTAGCGCTTACAACAGCCTCATCAAAATAAGCAGCAATATCTCCCGCAGGAGCATCAGACACCTTTCTCAACTCAGTCATCGCGGTATCTATCTCTTTAACCGCATCAAAACCCTGCCTAAAGTATCTAATAAAGTCTTGAGGACTTAAGTAAATCCTCACCATGCTTCGAATACCTTTGAATACACCTTCGGCAGCAGCTCTCAGTCTTCCAAACTCAACAATGCCCGTGTCAACAAACCTTGCAAAGTTATTCGAGTCTAAGCTAACGGCCATCTTACGGATTTCGCCGCTGGCAGATTTTACTTCAGCGGTCAACTTATCTGTTCCTGTGATTCTAATAGACTTCTCATTAACTTTGCCCATCGAAGCAAACAATGAATCTATGTTTGCTCTAACTTCGTTGATGTCTTTAAAAGTCCTATTGCCTCCGATAATTTCGCCAAGCTTATTATCCTTGCCAATATTTTTGAGAGTAACGCCAAGATCTTTTAAGTCTTGATTGAACTTAACTAAGTCTTTCGATGTTTTAATATTGGCAATCTGTAATCTAAGTTTTTCTAAGTCTCCTTCGATTTTGCTAAAATTATCATCGCGCACAGCCTTTTCTTTAAATACATCAAAAGCTTTTCTTGCACTCGCCGCCAAATCCTTTGTAGACTTAGAAATATTGCCATTGTCAAAAGCATTCTTTAATGCCTCTTTCAACTTTCTTGCCGAAACAACCATGCCTTCTGAAGTATTGTTAAATACATCTTCTACGTTATCTATAACGGCAGTAAAAGATTTAACTTCGGCTCCGGTCTTAGAAATTTCCTTTCTGGTAACAGACAGCTTACCGTCACTACTTAAATTAACTGTATAAGCAGCCTTCTTGGACTTTTCTAAACCTTTAAGAATACTTTTTACATCGTTTGCATAACGCTCTAACTCATCTCTGTTTAAGCGCATTGGCTCTGCGCCTTCATCATCCATCTGCTCAAGCATTTTTGCTGTGTATTCTTTTTCTTTTTCTATCTTAAGAACTTGTTTTTCCGTTAAATCCTGAAGTTTTGTAGACTGTATATCACCAGAACTACTAATTGTAGCGGTAAGCTTTTTCCATGCTCCTTCACTATCTTTAACGGAAGCAGTATACTTAACGACACCGCTTTCAAGACGAGATAACTGTCCGCCATATACTTCTTCATAAGTTCCGCCATTAAGTAAAGACTGTTTTATATTCTTTTGCCAAACAAGAGCATTAGACTCGTAAGTACCTTCATCAACAGCATTCTTGTTTGCCTTTCTGTCACCGCTTTTCCTCGCATTAGATTCTCTCTCTAAAGCATCCGCGGTTTCTTTTGCGGCCTTTGCAAGCTCTCTGTTCGCATATACAGCAGCGCCCTTTTCTTTAGCAAGTTTTCTAAATTTACCTGCGGCGTCTTGTGCCGTTTTGCCCTCTTTGTCTAACGCGGCGCTTGTTTTGCCGGCCTGTGTTTCTAAGTTTTTATTCTGTTTGGTAACTCCCTTAATAACATCCGCTTCTTCGGAAGAAACCTTTTTAGACGCCGGCTTTTTAGTAGCCTTTTCTTGTTGCTCCGCCGCCTCTTGAGCCGCCTTGCCTAAATTCTCATATTCAGCCGCAATATTCTTAACCGTCTGCTTATGAGCCGTTAAAGCAGACAAATCATTTTTGCCACCCATATCAAGATACTTCTTATATTCAACCGCAAGTTCTTGAATAGCAACCTTATGTTCTTTATTTCCTTTAAGAAGTTTTCCTTCTTCGCCAGCAACACCTTTGAATTTTGACTCTATGGCTGCCCACTGTGCCGCAATATCATCCTTGCTTGCAACTCCGAATGCTCGCTGAATCATATCAGCCATATCTCTTATTGCAGCAGTGATACGCTCAATCGAAGTTTCGTCTAATCCGAATTTAAAGTTCTCGTTGCCAGATAGGGAAGAGGAGACTTCTTTTAAATTGTCTATGAGCTTGCTTAACTCCTCATTAACATTTAAACCAGTCGTATCCCCTGCGATCTTGCCGAGAGACGAATTAACCATAGTAGAAAGCTCAGTCGTAAAAGCTTCTTTGTCAAGAGTTATTTTTATCGGACTACCATCAAATATGGACTGAATAGCTTTTATAGAGTCTTTTGCTGTTTTCTCTGCTTCTCTAACCGCTTGCACATAAGTTTTCTTTATAGCTTTTGAAATATCTACGGCGGGTTCGCTTTGACCATCTTCAAGTTGCTTTGCGATGTCGTCATTCTTCTTGTAGCCACTTGTAGAATCACCATCAAGAACAAGTTTTACCTTGGCGATAATGCTATTCTTCTGTGCATATTCTTGGAGCGCGTCTATTGTTTCTTGAAGTTGTTTCTGTAAAGTTCCACTTTTTGTAGCCACTTCAACAGGAACATGAATAGCACCATTCTTTATAGTAAATGTATTAAACGTGGTTTGAGTTTGTTCAATTGAATTTTGAGCTTCTTTATTAGCATCAACAAGCTTCTTTGCTTTTACAGAAAAATTCTCAATCTCTCCCTCAAAAAGCGTCATTCCATTAATCATAGATTGAGTTTGTGGGTGTATACCTATATTTAAACCCCTGTTTTCTGCTTCGGCGGCTAATTCTTGAATTGTTTCGGAAGCCCTTAGTGCGGCAATTTGAACTTGCACTAATTTGTTTTCAAGAATATCATACTGTACAGAGGATTTTGGCGTGTTTTCTAATTCGGATTTTAACTTCTTATATGTTTCCATATATGACGACATTGACTCTTCATGTTTGTCAAAGTTGTCGTATATATCGTCATCTGACATATCGCCGAAGTTTAAATTTTCCATTTCTTTGCGATACTTGTTAATTTCTACGAGAGTCTTTTTATAATCTTTTAAGACAGACGAGCTTACTCCGCTCTTTAACCCGTCCGATGATGAACTCGTTAAATCAAGCAGATGACCGAGAGCTTCACACGTGCCCAACAAACTATCTCTTATTTCATCAAACTGTTTTTTCATGTCTGATGCAAAATCGGCACCGCTAAGCATACCTACTTCCGTTCTTAATCCGACCATATCTTCTTTGACGATGGTAATCGATCTTTTAACTGATGCAAGAGCACCAGCCACTTCCTTTTGATACTTTTCAAAATTATCGGCGCTTACAGTTTGATTGCTGAGTTCATCAAACTTTTTCTCGAAGTGTCCAAATGTACTATCAACTTTAGCATCAATTTGTTTAAGCTTTTTCTCTATGTCTGCATCAAAACTTGTTTTTTTTGCGTGGTTAGAAATTTCAGTCAACTCTTTTTTAAAGCTGGACTTCATTTGTTCTAACACGTCTTTATAATCGACCCTAACCCCGATATCTATGCGAGGATTATTTGCCATAATAAATCACCACCTTATTTAATTGAAATTATCTTATAAGGCAGTGTTGTTGCCTTATTTTTTGCATAAGAAAAAAGAGCGCTGTTTGGGCGCCCTATCTCATTTACTAATCGTTCTCTAAATTTAAGCATATGCCTATACGGAAGCAAAGAGCTTTCGATTCCGGCAGATGGTCTACCGTGATATCCATTAAGAAACGAACTTAAAACTTTTTCTTTCGAGTCTCTATAATCGTCATACATATTATCACTTGTTATTTCAATTCCGCCATAATAGATGGTACTATGCGGATTCTTATAATACTTCTTAAAAGTCTTATTCAAGCCCGGTTTCATACCTCTTTCAGAATGTCTTACATAATATTCAGGATTATATTCACTGTAAAACCTATCAATCACATACTGGTATTCCTGTGCCATTTCATCTGAAATTTTATGCGCCAAATTGCTTGAAACAGTATGGCTCATTAGCTTCATATCCGAACTTAAATCTCTTAAAATTTGTGATTCGAAATCCGACAAATTCATCTCTATTTCCATTCTTTACCTCCGTTTCTACATATTTTACTTAATAAATTTTGTTACCTTTCCTAACAAACCAGATAATTTCTCAACGTCTTCTTCTGACATACTATCTAATTTGCTTGTTATATTGTCAATTAACGGAGCACACTTTTCTACCAGCCCGGAAACTCTTGAAAGCGTGTCGTTAATATAATTTTTAAACTGATATTTATTAGCCATAAAATCATTCAACACCATATCCACAACAGTATTAAATTCAGCAGTCTCTTTGTCTCCAACCTTTTCAAAGATGACCTCAATAAGACTGTTGAAATTCAAAGCGTCAAAATCAGGCATAATATTTCCAAAATTAACTTCAATGTTTGTATACTTATCCACAACTGTCATAACAAACAAAATATATCTCATAGGAGAATTAAGAGCAATTCTATCTGTCTGTTTCAACACGCCGTCTTCTTTAACCATTGCATAAGAACTGCTCTTTACAATATTTTCTGCAAGAGTCAGTTTGTCAGCATACGGCATATATTTTTCTGTTTTTAATTTGTTTCTTAAAAATTTAGCTTTATCGGCGTCGTTCAATTGTTTTTCGTATTCTTCAACAAAACTTTTAACATTAAAATCTTTATTCATAATTCAAAATTCCTTTCAATCATTCAAATCTCTCAGCATCTTTATACAAGTGCTAAAACTTTTACAAAATTCCTTCAATTCATCTTCGGTCTCATTACCGCCAAAACTAATCCTTACACAACTATTTGCATCTTCCTCGCTCAATCCTATCGCCAAAGCAGTAGAAGACGGGGTAGGGGAGCCATTATTACAAGCAGAACCCGTTGAAATTTGGATTTTATAGATATCATCCATTAATGCGACAATATCGCTTCCTCGCACACCTTTAATGTGGACGTACAGATTATTTATCAATCTACTATCGAGCGGCGAACCAACTAAAGAAACACCATCAATATTTTTTATATTGCCCCAGACGAAATCTCTATTATACGGCGTTTTATTATAATCCATTAAATCTATTGCTTTACCAAGGCTTAAAATACCGAGCACGTTTTCAGTGCCACCAAACAAACCCTGTTCTTGGTTTCCAAATACGAGAGGTATCATTGCGATGTCAGTCTTTTTATATAACACCCCGACACCCTTTAAAGCGCCTATCTTGTGTGCCGAAAAAGCTGCAATATCAATATTCAGGCTAACAACATCTAATGGAATAGCGGATATTGATCCAGTGCAATCTACAAACAATTTTCCGCTATGTTTATGGACAATATCAGATATTACCTTTATATTTTGAACTGTCCCTATCTCGGAATTTGCGTATTCTACAACAACCAACGTATCTCCTTTTGCCGCTTTAAAAACTCGATATAAATATTCAATATCTATGTTGCCGTATTGGTCTGTTTTTAGTTCTATGGTATTCACATTATAAAGACTCTCAAGATTATCGATAGTTTTTAAAATAGATTTATGCGTAGTAGGAGAGTAGAAGATATTGCACTTATTAGCGAGGGTGTATCCTTGAATTCCAAGCGTATTGCTCGCAGACCCAGACGAAGTAAAATATATGTTTTCAAAACAGTCCGCTTTTATAAATTTTGCAATCTTTTCTCTAACGTCCTCAACTAATCTTTTAGCTTTTATACCCTCAGAATGTGCAGAACTAAGATTTCCAAAAACGTCAAGCACAGAAATCAAATACTCTTTCATTTCAGACGACAATGGTGTCGTTGCAGCATTATCAAGATAACAACTCAATGTATTCGCCCCCAATTTCGTCGTGTTCTTTTACTATCTCGTAAGATATTTTTATTGGTAATACAACCAATTCAATATCGGTTCTGCCGGTATAAGCATAAAATTCACCCTTAATAGCGTTTGCTGTAGTCCTGCCGACGGTCTTCGTCGCTCTTGATATTTGGTATGTAAATGTTATATTTCCGTCTTTAAAAATAAGGTATGTAGTTGGGCTACCTAAAGTTGCAACCACATATCTATCTAATACACTCTCTAAATGGTTGTTCATAACGCACCGCCTATTTCAGCTCGTAATTCAGCCATTTACTATATGCCTCACGAGTATCTTCCTTTAAGAAAATGTACACAAGTATTTTTTCATCTGTCTTGCTATCGACGCTTACATAAATGTCTTTAGGCATAATGCCATTCATTAAATATAAGTCTCTCTGCTTGGGGTTAAAAATACGGACGACATCTTTGTTGTCATATGTAAAGTTCCCCAAATTACTTTTAATCTCCATATTTTTGTCCTTTCAATCGTAAAAAATAGGGTACAACCTGAATAGTGGTTATACCCTTCTTAAAAAATCACTATTCAAATAAAAAAATAAAATTATTCAGCGCTCTCCACGATTTCTTCGTCTACTTTAGCAATATCCGCTTTTGTAGATCTCTTTGTAGCGCAAATTTCATTAATAGCCTTTACAACAGACTCTTTAAAGTTCTTTTTGTTTGTTAAATCGCAGTCGTCAAGCTGAGACTTAGCGTCTGCTTTTGTTGTATTGCCAGCCATATATTCGGTAGCAATATTCATAATGCTTCTGCAATTATCATCGTGGTAAAGAGCCATCCATGTGGGCATGTTAGCGTGAGAACTACATCTATTACAATACTCATACTCTTTACCGCACACGATGCATTTTCTTGCTTTTACTTTAGCCATTTACTCACCTCATATTTTATAAGAGGGCTGTGTTTTGGCACAGCCCTCTTAATGATTACTCTTCGTCTTCAGCAGCCATGTAGAACTCATAAAGAGTCTTGTTGCCTGTGCAATAAGCAACCTGCAAGTCGCCCTTGTAGTCAGCCTGTGCATCCGTCTGAAGGCTAATGCTAACTTCAGGAGATACTTGGAAAGACGGAAGTACGATATAGCACGCTCTAAGAGTGTCTGCCTCACAAGGATCTACGCAGAGTGCCTTAAGAGTAAGCTTTACGGTGCCCGGGAACTTGTCTGCCTTGTTGTAAACAGCAAGACCATCAGAAACAGTTCTATTGTACTTTACAATATAACGAGTCTCGTTAGTGTCGGTAGGCGGAGTAAATTTTCCGTCTGCCGTTAAGCCAAACTCAGTGGCGGATGCGGCCGTGCCCTTTACGTATGCCTTACCCATATTGCCGTTTTCACCATAAGCATAGACATGAACAGAACCTTCGACAAAGCCTGTAATCGTTGCGGTTGTACCTGCATTTACAGTAATAATCTTAGGCATCACGATTGTTTCGCCAGCAGTTGCAATCTTGGGATCTTCGCCAGAAGCAGAACCAATCACGTTTACATTCAGCATTGCGTTCTTTGCTTCGAAAGTGCCAGTCTTACCCTGCCAAAACTTTTTGACCAGAGTGCCATCCTTGTCTTTTGCTTCCTTAGATTCAGCAGAGATGTTGATTGTAGCTTCTGTCAACTGAGAAAGTGTGTACAAAAGATTTCCATCGAAGTCTTCTGCTACGCCATACTGAATTCTATCAATAATTACGTCACCTAATTTAAAAGCCATAATATTTTCCTCCTTATTTTTGTTTTAAAATAATAAAACTTCATGCTATGAATTAAATTCACGCATGAAGTCAAATTCTTTCTTTTCTATCTTCGACGTATCTACAAAACCTGAATAAATTCCTTTCATTAAGGAAGTTGTAGATTCGTATATTAACAATCGTTGAACACTATCATAAAATTCAACGACCCCTAGATCTTTTAATTCGCTTTTTTTATACTTAAAGCCCGGATGATTTAAGCAGAACGAAATCATAGATAGCAAGTTAGACTTTCTTTCCGTCTGCGATTTGCTATTCATAATATCGCCCTCTATCATCCATTGTTTAGTCGTTTTGCCTTTTGCTTTTTCAACCTTTGGGAATGTATTAAACATAGTTCTCAGATAACTAGACATATGATTATAGATTTCTTCGTCTATTAAAACCTTTTGGTCATGGTTTAGCAATACGATGTCTTCGACTAACTCTCCCTCAATTTCATTTTGTCTTTTGTAGAGATTAAATTTACTAAAATCTAAATCCCTAAAAATCAGAGATGTTTCGTTTGGAGTTGGCTGAAGCTGCAATATCAACTGATAAAACAACTCATAATCGCTCATTTCTGTCCAGTCTTTTCCTTGTTGCCATAAAGCTACCCTAAGAGACGTAGGGTTTACGATGAAAGGATTTAATATCTGATTAAATTTTTCTTCCCCAAAAGTCATAATATCGCCGATTGTTGGTTGAGAAATTACGATCCCGTCCGCAACACGATAGTCCTCACCAAAAAACATTTGAAGTCTATCAAACGAATATTTTTTTTGCTCCACCACAATCACCTTCTAACACTATTGTTAATAATTGTAGTTTTTTGCCTCAAAGGTGTATTCGTAATACCATTTGGCATTGTAGCCTCCAAAACAATAGTCCTTGAAATATAGTTAGTATCTTTAATGTCTTCTTGGTTACTAACTATCTTGCATTGCAAACCGAAGAGATTAGACCAATTAAATTTTTCTCTCAATATTGCACCAATCAGGTCAGCACGAGACTGTCCAGTAAGACTGTCTACAGCTTGTTCGGGAGCGCTACTGCAAAGAATAGTGAAGATTATCTGAAAATAATATTCCGTGTTATTATATCTTGGAACCTCTCTGAAACCCGTAGTGTAGCATAAGAAATTGTCAGTGAAAGCTTGTGTTTCAGGTATGAAAACATAAGGTCTAATGTTGTAGGGGAAATACCTGTCCCATTCGCCAAGAGGTATAATCTCTCCCGTTTCTTCGTCGTATTCGGCGTTGAGAGTTCCATCATCACAAAACAACTCGCCCTCAAGTTCTTTGTTGTTAAGAGCATACAATAACTCAGGGCATTTTAATAATTTTTCCTTAACCTTTTCTTTGACTCTAATCACATCGTCATCAGGAGTATAAGCATATGAGCGGAGTTTCTGTAAAAGGTCATTTTTAGTTAACAACTTTTCCATCTAATCCGCCTCCTTACAAGTTTGCGATTTCCAATGATAATTGACCAACTATATCACCAACAGTAAACTTCACCATTAATATTTTTGTGAGATAATTCATATCATTAGCAAACTTCACCTTGATTTTGTTCGGGGATGCCTGTCCCAATACAGTTATTAAATCGCCGTTTTCAATCTCAACATCGTCAATATAAAACTTCCAATTACCAACAGATAACTCAGACAAATATGTATCTGTTATATCTGTTCCGGAATTATCATAGAATGTAGCAGTAATTGTTTTATAACTACCGCCAACTTTGATGGTGTTTGTTGATGCCGAGAGAACACACATATTCGAAGCGGTCTCAGCGTTCGTATCTTCTTCGGGCACTACAGACGATTCGTAATAATTTGCGTACATAGCGTACACGTCTTTTGAGCCATCCGGGTTTGTAGCGTTGTAATCTACAAAATCTATAGCGTCGTTAAACGCTACCTGAACGAATGTTAATCTCATAAGCCCAAAATCGCCCATAAGCATATCTTCACATTTCGACACCTGCCAAGTACGAGGATTTTCTGTCATAGCAGAGATTATCAATCGTTGGTTTTGGTTGGCGTCATTTACGTAAAATACTTTTTCGGTTATAGGATTAAGCGGTAGAATAGCTTTAAACTGATTTTCAACTTCAGTCGCGTAGTAGGCAGTCCATAAGCCACTGTTGTTACGAATAGTTACTTCGACGGATCGTTAAGCCGCTAAAGAATTATCATATAGATAATTTTTCTTATGCTTTCACATAAGTTCAGACTATATCAAAACCATATTGCTTTCGCAACTTAGGTTGTTCCCGTTAGGGCACTTGCCCACATAGTCGTTGAGCACATTCCTATTCGGAACTTCGCTGCTGATTGTCCAATTCTTACAATTTTCAAACATTCACGTTTAGACATATTTCATTCTTGCGTTGTAGTTTGTAAGACTCTAAGGAGTTTCCAGCATTAGAGAACT
>JAEIGA010002036.1_pt1 | contig 32170 bp, 30 predicted proteins | sample 9270691 | NCBI WGS metagenome assembly JAEIGA01 (sample SAMN17057246, study PRJNA624740) | gut metagenome | biome: biome; isolation source: fecal sample | host: Bos grunniens | place: China: Xizang | collected 2019 | reverse complement strand
GAAACGTTTCCTCGCAGTTTATAAGCGGTCTGCTCTTCGCGCTTTCTCTGCTTCCTCACGAGGTTACACTGACCGTAACGGGAAGCATAGAATCCGCACCCTACATAAACATCACCACCGACGCGCTTTCGCTGTTTGGAGTAAGACCCCAGGTGGATAAGAATATCTACAAGGTAACCGCAAAGCGCCGCCTGCTCTCTCCCGAAAGCATAGACGTTGAGGGCGACTGGTCAAACGCCGCCTTCCCACTCTGCCTTGGAATTATGGGAAAGGGCTCGGTAGAAGTTACGGGCTTGAATACCGCCTCTTCTCAAGGTGACGCAAGGATAATCGAGCTTATAAAACGCTTCGGCGGCAAGCTTACCGCCATAGACGGCGGATACCTTGCCGAGAGCTCGAGGCTTCACGGAATCGATATCGACGCCGTGCAGATACCGGACCTTGTTCCGATCCTTGCTACTCTCGCCTCTGTGGCGGAGGGAGAGACAAGAATATACGGAGCGGCACGTCTGCGGCTTAAGGAAAGTGACAGGCTTGAAAGCGTTTGCGCCCTTCTCTCTGCTCTCGGCGCGGATATACGCAATACCGAGGACGGGCTGATAATAAAAGGTAAGCCCTGCCTCACGGGTGGCAAGGTAAGCTCATATAATGACCATAGGATAGCTATGTCCGCCGCTGTGGCGGCATCGGTCTGCACCGACGCCGTAGTCATTGACGGCGCGGAAGCTACCTCAAAATCCTATCCCTCCTTCTGGCGGGATATAAATTCTCTTGGAATAAAGACCGAAGATTACCAATAAGCTATTGAAAAAATCTCAAAAATATTGTAAAATATAAGTTGATTTATTTACACAAAGATATGAAAGGCGCTCACTATGTCCACTTCATACGGAAAAAATCTTAATATATCTATATACGGAGGCTCCCACGACGAGCAGATCGGAGTCATCGCCTCGGGGCTTCCCAAGGGATTTTGCGTTGACACGGCAGAGCTTGCGGCATTTATGGCACGAAGAGCGCCGGGGCAGAATAAGCTCTCCACCTCAAGAAAGGAAGCTGACACTCCCGTTTTTCTTTCGGGTGTGAACGAGACCGACGGAAAGCTCACTCTTGACGGAAGCGAGCTTCACGCCATAATCAGGAACACATCGCAGCGCTCCTCGGATTATTCAAATCTTTCCTTCGTTCCCCGCCCCTCCCACGCAGACTTTGCCGCGCGCAAAAAGTACGGTGATGGCGTAGACCTAAGGGGAGGAGGACACTTTTCGGGCCGTCTGACCGCTCCTATGTGCATAATCGGAGGCATCTGTCTTCAATATCTGAAATCCAAAAACATTCATATAGCGGCTCACCTTTACTCCGTGGGCGGCGTCAAGGACACTCCCTTTGATTTAGTGTCGGTGAATGCCAAGGACTTTGCCCTTCTTCAATCGCGCTCCGACTTCCCTGTTCTCAACGCAGAGGCGGGTGATAAAATGAAGGAGCGGATCTCACTCGCCCGTGAGGCGGGGGATTCGGTAGGCGGTATCGTGGAATGTGCCGTAATCGGGCTTCCCGCGGGACTGGGCGAGCATATATTCGACGGAGTTGAAAACAGAATTTCGGGAATAGTATTCGGCATACCCGCTGTAAAGGCTATCGAGTTTGGAAATGGCTTTGAGTGCGCATCTCTTTTCGGCTCGCAGAACAACGACCCCTTCGTCACCGACGGAAAGGATATATATACTATGACAAATAACTGCGGAGGTATCCTTGGGGGGATGACAAACGGTATGCCCCTCGTATTCCGCGCAGCTATGAAGCCTACTCCCTCTATTTTTAGAGAGCAGGACAGCGTGGATATGGTATCTATGACCCCCGTGAAGCTCAATATCAAGGGCAGACACGACCCCTGCGTAGTGACAAGAGCAGTTCCCGTTTTCGAGGCTGCTGCGGCTATCGCGGTTTGCGATATGCTCCTTGACTAAATTTCGGATCGATACATATTTTGTGTGAGGTGATCCGATGAAGCTTTCTGCTAAGCACACCGTAGCGGCGGGATACGTTGGCTACGCCACTCAGGCGCTGGTCATAAATTTTGCCCCTCTGCTCTTTATAACCTTTGAAAACACTTACGGAATTTCTATCGGTAAGATAGGGCTTCTCATTGCTATATCCTTTATAGCCCAATTCACAATAGACGCTTTGGCGGCTAAATTCTCCTCAAGGCTGGACACCCGAGGAACGGTAGTGGCGGGACACATATGCGCGGTGCTGGGTATGATATCCTTCGCGCTGCTCCCCGAGTTTCTGCCCGACCCGTACGTAGGTCTGGTCATCTCCACAGTGCTCGCCGCTATTGGCGGCGGAGTCATCGAGGTGTTTATAAGCCCTATCGTGGAGGCATGCCCTACCACTGAAAAGAGCGCGGCTATGAGCCTTCTTCACTCCTTCTACTCTTGGGGCTCGGCGGCTACCATATTGCTGTCAACCCTTTTCTTTGCCACAGCGGGCATTGAAAATTGGCGCATACTCTCCTGCCTTTGGGCAATAGTACCCGCCGTGGGTGCTCTTATGTTCGCCTTCGTGCCAATATACGAGCTTGATGCCGACACCGAGGAAGGCAGAGAAAAAGCCAAGGGGCGCTCTCTGACAAGGTCGGGGCTCTTCTGGATATTCTTCGTTATTATGTTCTGCGCGGGAGCCGCTGAGATGGCTATGAGCCAATGGGCTTCCAGCTTTGCGGAAAGTGGGCTTGGGGTCAACAAGACCATAGGCGACCTTCTCGGACCCTGCGCCTTTGCCATATTTATGGGACTTGCGCGTGTTTTCTACGCCTTTATGGGTAAGAGGATAAAGCTGACGGCATTCTTTACCGTATCTGCCATACTCTGCACCCTGTCCTACCTTATAACCGCGCTTTCGCATATACCCATACTTTCACTGCTTGGCTGCGCCCTTTGCGGTCTGTCGGTAGGTATCATGTGGCCAGGCACGTACAGCCTTGCCACCGCGAGAATAGATTTCGGCGGCGTACGTATGTTCGCTCTTCTGGCACTTGCGGGAGATACGGGCTGTATAGTAGGTCCGTCACTGGCGGGAACGGTAGCTGAATTTTTCGGGGATGACCTTCAGATATCCTTCTTGGTATCTGCCGTATTCCCTATCATAATACTTGTGCTTATCCCCTTTGTAATTCTCTTAACGAGACGTGCAAGGAAAACAAATAAAAACATCTAAAAGGAACTGAAAAGCAATGGAACTTCAAAAGATGAGAGAAGAGATAGACTCTATCGACAAGGAACTTGTCTCTCTCTTTATCAAAAGGATGAACTGCTCTGCCGAGGTAGCCGAATATAAGCGCGAGCACGGTATGCCCGTGCTGGATGCTTCGAGAGAGAGGGCGCTCCTGAACAAGATATCAGAGCTTGCGGGTGAGGATTTTGAGGACTACGCGAGAACGCTTTATTCCACCATCCTTTCTCTTTCACGCTCTTATCAGCACACGCGTCTGGGCGAGACCAGCCGGCTTTACAACGTAATAAACGAGGCTATCGAGAAAACGCCAAAGCTCTTTCCCGACCGAGCTATGGTAGCTTGTCAGGGCGTTGAGGGCGCTTACTCGCAGATAGCCGCCGAGCGTCTGTTCAAGGCTCCTAACATCGTCTTTTTCTCCAATTGGGAAAAGGTATTCTCCGCTATCGAGTCGGGAATGTGCCGATACGGAGTCATCCCCATAGAAAACAGCACGGCAGGCTCGGTAAAAAAGGTATACGACCTTATGGTAAGCAGAAATTTCAAGATAGTTCGCACCGTACGCATTAAGATAGACCACTGCCTGCTTGCGAAATCGGGCACTAAGCTTTCTGACGTGAAGGAAATATATTCTCACGAGCAGGCTATCAGCCAGTGCGCGTCCTTCCTCTCTACCTTGGGTCCCGACGTGAAGATAACCCGAGTTGAGAACACCGCTCTTGCCGCTGAAATGGTTGCGAGATTCGACAGAAGCGACGTTGCCTCTCTTTCCTCTCGCTCCTGCGCAGCTCTTTATGGGCTTACGACGCTTGCAAGTGCCGTTCAGGACAACGGAAACAATCATACACGCTTTATCTGTATAACCAATAAAACCGAAATATATCCGGGTGCCGACCGCACCTCACTTATGCTCGTAACGCCTCACAAGCCCGGTGCGCTATACAGCATACTTTCGCGCTTCAACGCTCTGGGAATAAACCTGCTCAAGCTTGAGTCGAGACCTATCCCCGACAGAGATTTTGAGTTTATGTTCTACTTTGACCTTGAAGCTCCCGTATACTCTCCCAAGCTTGCTCAGCTTCTTGCCGAGCTTGAAAAGGAATGTGACAAATTCACCTACCTCGGCTCTTACTCGGAGGTAATATAATGAAGTGCGGATATACAAATATGAAATGCGGACTCATCGGCGAAAAGCTTGGACACAGCTTTTCAACCCTTATACATAATCAGCTTGCCGATTATTCATTCGTGCTCCGCGAGGTGGAAAAGGACAAGCTTGGCGAATTTCTCAGGAGCGATGAGCTTGACGCCTTTTGCGTGACCATTCCCTACAAAAAGGATGTTATACCCTATCTTGAGGAGATATCCCCCGAAGCAAAGGCAATCGGCGCGGTAAACGTGGTCGTACGCGGAGAGAAAAACAAGCTTTACGGCTATAACACCGATTATTTTGGCTTCGACTATATGATAGAGGCGGCGGGAGTAAACGTAACGGGCAAAAAGGCAATAGTTTTTGGAACGGGCGGTGCCTCACTTACCGTTTGCACGGTGCTTCGCGACAAAAACGTGCGTGAGCTCGCCGTTATCGGTATTGAGGACAACACTCCCGAAAATATAGCAAAGCACGCCGATGCCGAAATAGTAATAAATGCCACTCCCGTGGGAATGTATCCCCATAACGGGAAGTCCCCCGTTGACCTTGCCCTATTCCCCCAATGCGAGGCTGTACTTGACGTAGTCTACAACCCCGCCCGCACCGAGCTGGTGCTCGAGGCAGAGAGGCGCGGCATCGTAGCCGTAAGCGGTCTTTCTATGCTTGTCGCTCAGGCGGCAAAGGGCTTTGAGCATTTTACGGGCGATAGGTATGAGGAGGGTTACATTGAGAGAATAATCTCAACTATAAGCCGGAATACGAGAAATATTATACTCGTCGGCATGCCGGGTTGCGGCAAAAGCACTGTGGGCAAGCTTTTGGCAAGCTCTCTCGGGCGTGATTTTTTCGACGCTGACGATGAATTTACATCTATGCACAAAATCACACCCGCCGAGGCAATCAATACTCTTGGTGAGGAGCAATTCCGCCTTATGGAAAACCAGACGCTGTGCCAGCTCGGCAAAAAGAGCGGAGCGGTTATCGCCACGGGCGGCGGCGCTGTCACCAAGGAATACAACTATGCGCCCTTGCACCAGAACGGCGTTATAGTATTTCTTGAACGCGAGCTTGACAAGCTACCCACAAACGGCAGACCGCTCTCGCAGAAGGGCTCTCTTAAGGAGCTTTACCATAAGCGCATAGACTCCTATATACGCTTTGCCGACCTTCGTGTGGAAAGCACCGAGGTCCCCGAAAAAACTGTCGAGGCTATAAAGCAGGCGCTGTCGGAGTACGACTATACCTGCGTATTCAAAAATCATTGAAAATTGAAAGAAGATAAAACATGAAAATTCTTGTTATAAACGGTCCAAATCTTAATATGCTTGGCATCCGCGAGCCAGACATATACGGCAAGCAGGATTTTGCCTCTCTTGAGCGCTCAATACGTGAATGGGCAAATGAGCTTTTTCTTGAGGTCGCGCTTTTCCAATCAAATCACGAGGGGGAGATAGTAGATATCATCCAGTCTGCCTACGGCGTTTTTGACGGAATAGTAATAAATCCCGCCGCCTATACACACACCAGCGTAGCTATACTTGACGCTCTTAAGGCGGTGGGCATCCCCACCGTCGAGGTGCACCTCTCGGATATCAACACCAGAGAGGAATTCCGTAAGCACTCCTACGTTTCCATGGTAGCAAAGAAGACCATCTGCGGTATGGGCTTTGATGGATACCGCAAAGCCCTTGAATTTCACGCTCAAAAGTAATGCAGGTAAGATTTTTAAGCCTTGAGCGAGACGGCATATTTCTACTTGGCTACAAGCTTAAGCTCTCTCCCACCGAGGAGCGGCTGCTGCGCGCCATTGCGGAGGGCGGAAAGACAGATATAAATCATCTTTCTTCTATTCTTCCCGAGGGAGTCAGCCGAGGAAACGTGGCTGTACATATCAACGCCATAAATCGCAAGGCAGAAAAGCTGAGCCAGAGGAAGCTGGTCATTTATAAGGATTCACGCTACGAGCTGAATCCCTTTATGTAGAGGACGATATATGCAAAAACAGAACTATTCTATTTTATTGGAGCAAACTATCGCGGATATCAAAAAAAGCGGCACAAAGCCTTTTCTCTTGCTTCACGCCTGCTGTGCCCCCTGCTCCAGCTACGTTCTTGAATATTTGTCGGAGCTTTTCGATATAACTCTGTTTTTCTTCAACCCAAACATATCGCCCGAAAGCGAGTACGAATTTCGAAAAAGAGAGCTGTCGCGCCTTATAGGCGATATGCCGCTTCCCTCCTCGGTAAAGCTCATATCGGGAAGATATTGCCCCGAGGAATTCGGGAAGATGGCAAAAGGGCTGGAGGATTTACCCGAGGGTGGCTCACGGTGCAAAAATTGCTACCGTATGCGCCTTGCCGAAACGGCAAAGGTCGCTAAGGAAGGCAGCTTTGATTACTTCACCACCACGCTCTCCATAAGTCCCTACAAAAATGCCGAATGGCTCAATACCATAGGAGCAGAAGAGGGCGAAAGGCTGGGAATAAGCTATCTTTTCTCCGACTTCAAGAAAAAGAACGGCTACAAGCGCTCCTGCCAGCTATCGGAGATATACGGTCTCTACCGTCAGGACTACTGCGGATGTGAGTTCTCAAAATTGGAGGCTGAACGCAGAAAGCAAGCAAAAAACACCTTTTGAAACAAAAGGTGTTTTTTATTTAACTTAAGAGCAATTCCTCCGCGAAGCGCACCGCCTCCATAGCATCCTTGGCGTACACGTCTGCTCCTATCTTGTCCGCATATTCGCGTGTCATAACGGCACCTCCCACAAATATCTTCACCCAAGGAGCATTCTCTCTGAGCTGCTTTATGGTTTCCTCCATTGCGGGAACGGTCGTAGTCATAAGCGCTGACAGTCCAACAAAATCAGCGTGCACGCTGACAGTCTTGTGGACTATTGCTTCGGGAGGAACGTCTTTTCCAAGGTCTATAACGTGAAATCCGTAATTTTCCAGCAAAAGCTTTACTATGTTTTTGCCTATGTCGTGTATATCCCCGTGGACAGTAGCTATTACAAAGGTAGCCTTTGCCACAGAGCTGCCTCCCGACACTGACATAGCACTCTTTATACCTTCAAAGGCGCTCTTTGCGGCCTCTGCGCTCATCAACAGCTGAGGCAGATATACCGTCTTGCTCTCAAAGCCTCTGCCTACCTTGTCAAGCGCGGGAATTATATCATTGTTTACTATGTCAAGCGGCTTTACAGACGCAAGAAGCTCGCGGGTAATCTCTCCCGCCTTATCCTTAAAGCCTCTTATTATTGAATCCTGAAGCTCAGAACCGAAATCGGAGGGCTTCAAGCCTGTCTCGCTGAGTGTTGCGGTTGACGATACGGTAAAGCTATCGGCAACACCTATATACTCTCGGCAGTTTTCATCAAGCCCCGTCAGCGTGTTATAGGTATAATAGGTCTTCATCATATCGGTAGAATAGGGATTCATTATTGCGGCAGAAAGCCCCTTTCCCAAAGCAAGAGCAAAAAAGGTTCCGTTGACCGCATCTCTATTGGGAAGCCCAAAGGAAATATTTGACACACCTAAGGAGGTATGACAGTGCAGCTCTGTCCTTATGCGGTATAATGACTCAAGGGTCACCTTAGCCGCCGACGTATCCGCGCTTACCGCCATAGCAAGAGTATCAAACACAATGTCCTTTCTATCTATGCCGTATTCCTTGGCAGTGTTCAATATTTTTTCAGCTATTGCCAATCTACCCTCTGCCGTATCGGGAATACCGCTTTCATCTAAGGTAAGAGCAACTACCACTCCGCTGTACTTTTTCACCAGAGGAAATACAGCTCTCATACTCTCCTCTTTACCGTTGACAGAATTTATCATAGCCTTGCCGTTGTAGTGCCTCAGAGCCGCCTCCATAGCTATGGGGTCTGAGGTGTCTATCTGCAACGGGAGGTCGGTTACAGCCTGCAATTGGCAAACGCAATTTTTAAGCATCTCCGCCTCATCAATGTCGGGAATACCCACGTTAACGTCAAGTATATGAACTCCCTTGTCCTGCTGCTTTACACCCTCAGCAAGAATATAATCAATATCCCCTTCAATCAAGGCTTGCTTGAAACGCTTTTTACCCGTAGGATTTATACGCTCACCTATAAGCAACGGCTTGTCGCCAAACTTAACCGCGTGAGTGTAGGAAGAAACTACCGTAAGCTCCTTATCGAAAACAGGTACAGGTGTCAAGTCGGCTGTGCTTTTCACTAATGCCCTGATATATTCGGGAGTAGTGCCGCAGCATCCGCCCACCAGTCGCACACCCTTTTTCACAAGGGCTGCCAAATCCTCTGAAAATTCCTTGGGAAGCACGTCAAAGACCGTCTTTTCCGCCTCTGCCCTGGGCAACCCCGCATTAGGCTTTAGAACCACGGGAACAGAGGCTGCACCTACAAGCTCCTCCGCTACCGACGCAAGCTGCTTTGGTCCTAAAGAGCAGTTAGCACCCAACGCGTCAACGCCCATTCCCTCAAGCATAGCTACCATAGCAGCGGGTGTTGCCCCCGTCATAAGCTTTCCGTCAGCGCCGTATGCGTTGGTAACTATAACGGGAAGCTCGCTGTTCTCCTTCGCCGCCAGCACCGCCGCCTTTGTCTCATAAGAGTCATTCATCGTTTCTATAACTATAAGCTCGGCACCGTGCTTGACACCAAGCCTTACAGTCTTGGCAAATACCGCCACCGCTTCCTCAAAGTCAAGGTCGCCCAAGGGCTTAAGAAGCTTTCCCGTAGGACCTATATCAAGGGCGATAAATTTCTGATGCTCTCCTGCGCTGTGCGCTCTTGCGGTCCTTGCATTGTCAAGCGCCGCTTTTATTACAGCCTCAAGCTCTTTCTCTTCGAATTTAAGCGAATTAGCGCCAAAGGTGTTTGAGCAGACCACGTTACTCCCCGCCTCAAAGTAACTCCGCTGTATGTCTACTATAACATCGGGATGAGTTATATTCCACGCTTCGGGATGCTCTCCTGGCTGCAAGCCCCGCTGCTGGAGCAAAGTTCCCATACCTCCGTCAAGATAGACTATATTGTTTTTCAAAAACTCTTTAAAATTCATAACTCTTCCTCAATTCCAACGATAGCGGTAACAGATTTTGAAGGAGCCATAAGCAGGCTGTCTGTAAGCGTAAGTCCTATTTTTCGGTGACAGTCAAGCATAGAAAATATATCTTTCTGCGCCTCAAGACTAAGGTCTCCGTATCCCGCGCTGTATCTGGGACGAAGCTTTACCTTATTTTCAATTTCATACTCGGCGCAAAAGCGGTCACAGAGTGCTTCTATTCGCTCCGCTCCCACAGCTTGAAGCATTACCGCCTTGGACGGAGCAGTAAACCCATATTTCGATATCAATCTGTCTATGCCAATTCCAAGGGTAGCGCCAAACAAAAGTGCGCGCTTGCATCCCGTAAGATTTTTCGCAAGCTTTGATGAAGCAAGGCAAAAGCTGCCAAAATCACAGACATCATCCCTTATAACTACGGGAACAATGCAAAAGCACACGTTATAAGACAGCTTTTCGGAGGCTTCACGGATAGCATCATACATAAGCTCTTCTATTGCGCTATCGGCGCTTCTGCATCCCGCATACCTCAGCATTTCTCTTTTATTAAATGGCGGAGCCTCAAAGGCTCTTGTATAAACTGTACTCATTTTCCAAGAATATCCGAAAGATTATACATTATCCTTTGAGCCACCTCGGGCTTATTCATGGAATAAACGTGTACGTGAGTTATACCGTTGGCATAAAGGTCTATTATCTGGTCGGTAGCATAGGCTATTCCCGCCTGCTTCATAGCCGCACTATCGTGACCGAATTTATCTACAAGACTCTTAAAGCGCTGAGGCATAAAGGACCCCGAAAGCTTCATAGCTCTTTCTACCTGATTGGCATTTGTAATAGGCATAATACCGGGAATAACGGGAACGGTTATTCCCGCCTCTCTTATCTTATAAAGGAAGCTGTACAGAAGATTATTATCAAAAAACATCTGGGTAGTAAGGAAATCACAGCCTGCGTCTACCTTCTCCTTCAAATATTTTATATCTTCCCTTCTGTCGGGGCTTTCGGGGTGTATCTCGGGATAGCAGGCACCGCCTATACAAAGCTCCGCACCCGAAGCCTTAAGCTCACGAACAAGCTCAACAGCGTGCTCGTAATCCCAAAGCGAGCGGTCGGCATCCGCCATATCAGCGGGGATATCGCCGCGAAGAGCCATTACGTTTTCTATCCCCGCCGCCATAATATCCTCTATACGCCGATGAACTGTGTCCTTCGTGGAGGAAACACAGGTAAGGTGGGCTATGCTGGGAACTCCGTAACGCTCCTTTATATTCTTCGCTATATCAAGAGTATATTTGCTTGTTCCCCCGCCTGCCCCGTAGGTAACGCTCATAAACGACGGACCGAGCTTTGCTATCTCCTCGGTGGCATGCTTCACGCTGTCATATCCGCTCTCTGTCTTGGGAGGAAATACCTCGAAGGAAAGGGACATTTTTTCTTCTCTTAAAAGGTCAATAATTTTCATAGTATCGACTCCTTTTCACTTTGTTCTTTTGCGAAATATCGGCTCATCCTTGGCACACAGCCATCCGCCTATTATCATAGCGCCCAACGCTATAAAGTAGGTATAGCTTGGTATCTCTCTGAATATAGCAAGCGACAAAAGCGTACCTATAAAAGGAGCTATGGCATAATACGCGCTTGTTCTTGCCACCCCAAGCAATCTTTGAGCGTAAATATGCTTAATCCGTGGGCAATGAAGCCCACGCACAGAACCGCGGGAAGGCTCCACGGAACAGTCACGCGCTCACCTATGCACAAGCCTATGATAACCGAACCAAGACCCGAGCATATACCCTTTATAAGCACTATTTCCAGATGGTCCTTGGAGGATATTTTTCTGGTACAGTTGTTCTCAAATCCCCAGCAGACGCAGGCAAGCAGGATAAACAACGAGCCGTAGGAGAATTGCAGACTGCTTATATCTTCGAAGGAATGTAATACGCAGGACAGCACGACAAATATTATACCGCTCCACAGACGCGCACTTATTCTCTCCTTGAATATCATCAAAGCGATAATAGCCGTAGCTACTATCTCAAAATTGTTCAGCAGTGCCGCGTTTGCGGCGGTAGTATATTTCAAGCCTATTAAAAGGCATATGGGAGCGACTATATCCAGCAATACTATTCCTACAGTGTATGTCAGCTCCGCTTTAGTCAATACCTCTTCTTTTTTCTCCGATGTTCTCGCCCTGCGCACCAAGGCTATGATTCCCATTCCGAGCCCTGCCCCAAGGTAAAGGAAGCCTGCCATCAGCGTAGGAGGCATAAAATCAAGCAGTAATTTTGAAAAGGGAGAATTCAGCGCATAGAGCGCCGCCGCCAAAAGAGCTCAAAGTATTCCAATATTATGTATTTTTGTCTTCATAAAGACCTCTTTAACCTCATTGAAAACATTATAGCACAAAACAGTGAAAAAAGCAACTTTTCCTCTACAAAATAAAGGCAACTCAAAAATAAAAGTTTAATGTTTTTTAATTTTTTTCAAAAAAGCTATTGACTTTTTAGTTTTGTTGTAGTATAATATCAATGTTGCGCAAGCGATATGATTTAATATGCGAGAGTGGCGGAACTGGCAGACGCGCACGTTTGAGGGGCGTGTGGTTACACCGTACGGGTTCAAGTCCCGTTTCTCGCACCAAAAATTAGGAGATACCGTTTGGTATCTCCTAATTTTTTATGATATTACAGACAGACCCATCCTTCACCCCGAAAGAGTGGGATTTTTTGGCGCGCCGATATATATTTCACCGCTAAGCTTATGCGCTAAAAGGGTTCCTACGTCCCGTTTCTCCTCCAATTATACAAATCAAAAGAGGGCTTTCGCCCTCTTTTTTTGTTAATCCATCTTTTTCAGCCTTGCGTAAGTACCCATAAGCTTTTTTGTTCCAACCTTGTCAAAAATGACCTCGTATAGCACGTCAGCGCCCATAGGTCTTGCCGAAAGTATCTCTCCCTCACCAAAGGTTATGTGGGAAACTCTGTCGCCCTCTTTAAGTGTAATATCACCCTTTGGGGCACTCTTCTCGGGCGCAAACGCACCCAAGGAAGCTCTCGGCTTATAGGAATATCCCGTGCTCTCCGAGTCCTTTATATATGTACGGGGAGCTTGGTAGTCGTTTCGCGACATCGCAAATGGCGATTCCTTTTCAATGAGAGACGCAGGTATCTCCTCCGCAAACCGCGAAATAGGATTGTGTGACGTTCTTCCGTAGAGCATCCTCTCTCTGGTGTGCGTCATATACAGCGCATCCTTTGCTCTGGTGATCGCTACGTAGGCAAGCCTGCGCTCCTCCTCCATCTCGTCGGGTCCGCCCGTGATATTCTGCATACCGGGGAAAAGTCCGTCCTCCATACCGGGGAGAAAAACTACGGGAAATTCAAGACCTTTTGCGGAATGTATAGTCATCATCACCACCGCGTCTGCCTCCTCATCGTATTTATCAACGTCGGAAACCAGCGCGTTCTCCTCGAGAAATCCTACCAAGGTAGGCTCATCATTATTTTTTTCGTACTCTATAACGCCCGAAATAAATTCCTCGATATTTTCAAGTCTTTCCTTCTCTTCCTCTCCCGCGTCCTTGAGCATCTGTCGGTAGCCGCTCTTATCAAGGACCTGATTGACAAAGGCTTCAAGGGTAATATCGGTATAAAGCAGTCCTCTGAGAGATGCTATCATATTAGCGAAGGCCTTAAGCTTTGTGGCGCTTCTTGAGAGAGCAAGATATTTATCCGCCTCAAGCATAACGTCAAATACGCTTTTCTCAGTCTGCATCGCTATAAGCAGCAAGCCCTCTACACTTTGATTTCCTATGCCGCGTCTGGGCTCGTTGATTATACGCTTCATTCTCTCGCTGTCCGCGGGGTTTACTATAAATTGCAAGTAAGCCACTACGTCCCTTATTTCCTTGCGGTCATTAAAGCGAAGTCCGCCCAGCATTCTGTACGGTATTCCGCTCTTGGCAAAGGTACGCTCTATGATGTTGGACTGAGCATTTGTTCTATAAAGAATGGCACAATCCCTAAACTTATACGTTCCGCCCGCCGCAAGTCGGTTTATCCTTTCAGCCAGATATATTGCCTCGCTGTTTTGATTTTCACACTGACGGAGGACTATTTTGCTTCCTCCCCTTCTGTCTGTCCAGAGATTCTTTCCCTTTCTGCCCTCATTCTGAGATATCACAGCGTTGGCGGCATCAAGTATCACGTTTGTGGAACGGTAATTCTGCTCAAGCTTTATAATCTTGGTATCCTTGAACTTTCGGTCAAAGCCAAGTATATTCTCAATGACCGCGCCTCTGAATTTGTAGATGCTCTGGTCGTCATCTCCAACAACCATAATGTTTTTATGCCCGTTACAAAGAAGGGCTGTCAGCGCAAACTGAGCGTGGTTAGTATCCTGAAACTCGTCTACCGAAACATATCTGAACTTGTTCTGATAATATTCCCTAACGTCCTCGTTTTCACGGAGAAGAAACACGGTCTGCATAATGATATCGTCAAAATCAAGGGCGTTTGACTGAAGCATCCGCTGAGCATAGAGCTTGTATATCCTAGCTATCTGCTTTTTGCGAAAATCGCCGTAGGTGTGCTCCTTCTCGTATTCTTCGGCAGATATAAGGCTATCCTTAGCCCTGCTTATCTCGCTCATTACCGACTTTACGGAAAGCATCTTTTCGTCTATATTAAGACTCTTCATAACCGCCGATATAGCCTTTTTTGAGTCGTCGGTATCATAGACGGTAAAGCCCTCCTTGTATCCCATAAGCTCTCCGTGCTTACGCAATATGCGCATACAAACAGAGTGGAAGGTTCCTGCCCAGATATTTTTAGCCGCGTCGGCGTCACCCATTGATATGGCAAGTCTGTTCTTTATTTCATTTGCCGCCTTATTGGTAAAGGTTATGGCAAGCATTTGCCAGGGCGGACAGGGCGAGGAAATAAATTCGGGAAGCATCTCCCCGATCACCTCTCGGCTTTCTCCCGCCGCCCGTTCAAGCTGCTCAACTCTGCTCTCGGTAAGTGTATTGGGCACGTAATCGCTGTAATAAGCGTTACCGTATTTTACGAGAAAAACTATCCTTTGTACTAAAACGGTAGTCTTTCCGCTTCCCGCCCCCGCAAGCACGAGCAATGCGCCGTTTGCCGTAAATACAGCTTCTCTTTGCTCGGGATTGAGCTTTGAATAATATGTATCAAACAATTTGCGCTTCGCCGAAAGATAGCGCTCGCAAAGCTGTGTGTCGTTCATAGTATAACTTCCTTTTTTATTACTCGTCTTCTTTCTTTAAAAGCTGTCTTATACGCTCGTTGCGCTCAGCTTTTTCACTCTCACTCTCGGAGGAAGTACTGAAAACAGGCTTATAATCGCTTTCTTCCTCTGCTTCGGTCTCCTCCTTGACCGAATTTTCATAGTGCTTGTTAAAAATATCCGCATCAAACTCTCGCTCCATAGGTGCGCATACCGCCGAAAGCACAAATATTGCCAAAAGCGCTACCGCGCCAAATATCAATCCGTCGGGAGCGGTAAGTATAAGAGAAACATTCATATTGAATATTCCCTTGTATATGGGATTCATAGCGTAGGGTATCAAAAGAGTAGGCAGCATCAGAGCCTCGGCTATACAAAGACATATCCTATTAGGGAAAAAGGTAATAAACAGCATCCTGCTTCTCTCTGTCTTTTCCTCATCATCACTCATAAAATACCGCATAGCGATTACCGCGCAATAAAGCGCCGCGGCAAAGGCAACAAGATAAAGCACGGGGCATATTATCACTATCGCAAGCAATATTCTGGCAAAAAGAAGATTTGCGTTGGTCTTCTCCCCGTCTCCGAAAAGCACCTCTCTTGCTTGGTCGTAGGAATTGTTTAATAGCGAGAGCCCCGATAGTGTATCGTTTATCTCTCCGCCCGCCACGTAGCGGTAAGACGGAATAAGCATTGCAAAAAACACCAAAAGCATCAATATTGGCGGCAGTATATAACGTATATAAATAAGCTTCTGCTTAGTACTCTTTTTCATTTTATTCTTCCCTTTGGTTTATTTTAAAGGCACTGGGTAAAAGCTCGCCCAAAGTCACACTTATCGCGTCGTTTTGTGTGCCTGTAATTATCTCAAAAGTATCGGGACAAAATTCCGAAAGCACCTGTCTGCAAACTCCGCAGGGATAACAATACTCTGCTATATCCCCCTGCTTTCCTCCGACAATGGCTATCTTCTTAAAACCGCGCTTGCCCTCTGATACAGCCTTGAATAAAGCCACGCGCTCCGCACAGCAGGTAGGAGTATATGAGGCATTTTCAATATTGCATCCCCCATAAACGCTACCGTCATCACAAAGCAGTGCCGCTCCCACAAAGAAATCCGAATAGGGGGCATACGCCTTTTCCCTTGCGTTTACGGCAATTTTCAAAAGCTCTTTGTTTGTCATAAAACTCCTATTTTAAAAAATTAAATTCTATTGGCTCTCCGTCACAAGCAAAAGCTACATCAAGCAAGCTCGCCACGGTTGCGCCTATATCCGCAAAGCTATCTCTTGTGCCAAAATTTTGGGGCGCTATCTTTTTTGAATAAGCCAAAAACGGCGTATATTCACGGGTATGGTCGGTGGTCTTTATAAAGCGCGGGTCACAGCCGTGGTCTGCGGTGATAATAAGAAGGTCGTCCTCCCGAAGCCTTGGCAGCACTCTGCCAAGCCACGTATCGAACTCGCAAAGTCCCTCTGCATAGCCAAGGGCGTCACGCCTATGTCCCCAGAGCATATCAAAATCCACCAGATTTATAAAGCAAAGACCGAGAAAATCTCCGTCTATATATTTTTCGGCTATGTCCATTCCCTCTCGGTTGCTGTGTGTTCTATTAACCTGTGTGAAGCCAATCTCTGCAAATATATCACTTATTTTTCCCACCGATATGGATTCCAAGCCCATCTCCTTAACCGCCTCGGGCAAAAGCCTTACGGGCGGCTTCAGTGAATAATCGCGTCGGTCGGCTGTGCGCTTGAAAGCACCGTTCTCGCCGACAAACGGACGGGCAATTATTCTGCCTACTCCCTCCTCCGGTCCGTCAAGCTCTTCTCTCAGCTTCTCACAAATACGGTATAGCTCGTCAAGAGGAACTGCGTCGGTATGCGCGGCTATCTGGAGCACACTGTCCGCCGACGTATATACGATGAGCGCCTTCTTCTCAAAGGCATCCTTTCCGTAATCGGCTATGACCGCCGTTCCCGAATAGGGCTTGTTACAAAGGAGCTCACGCCCCGATATTCTTCTTATTTTATCAAGTATGCTCTCAGGGAATCCCTCGGGAAAGGTAGGCAGCGGAGTGCTTGAAATATGTCCTGCTATCTCCCAATGCCCCACAGTGGTGTCCTTTCCCATAGATGCCTCACGCATCCTTGCCACGCAGGCTTCGGGGCTGTCAGTAGTACCGAGAAAAGAAAGTCCGTCAATATTCCCGATTCCAAGACGGCAAAGATTATCTATCTTAAGCTTCCCCGTCTGCCAAATGCTTCTCAGCGTGTGAGCGCCAACGTCGCCGAAACGCTCAGCGTCGGGAGCTTCTCCCGCGCCTACGCTGTCAAGCACTATAAGAAAAACTCTCTTAATATCCTTCATTACGCTTCCTTTACCTTCGCGGCAACGTCAAGCGCCAGCTCTATCATCTCTCCAAAGGAGCTTTCACGCTCCTGGGCGGGAAGCTCCTCGCCCGTAATAAGCGAATTTGAAACAGTGCAGATAGCAAGCGCCTTTTTGCTTGCTCGCGCCGCGTTCATATAAAGTGCCGCCGCCTCCATCTCAACGGCAAGTACGCCCATCTTTCTCCATCGGATATTGCCCTCGGGGTCATCATCATAGTACACGTCGGATGAAAGTATATTGCCGATATGCGCGTTAATGCCCTGCTCCGCGGCTATATCAGCGGCTGTCCTCAAAAGCCCGTAATCACATATAGGCGCAAAGACGCCACCAAGTCCGAATTGCTCGCCGTACGCAGAATCGGTACAAGCCCCCATTCCAAGCACAATATCACGAAGCCTTACGTCCTCGCGCATAGAGCCCGCCGAGCCTATCCTTATTATATTTTCAACACCGAAAGCGTTGTAAAGCTCATAGCTGTAAATACCGATAGAGGGCATTCCCATTCCGCTCGCCATTACAGACACGCGCTCTCCCTTCCATCTTCCAGTATAACCCGAAACGCCTCTTACGTCGTTGAAAAGCTCCGCCCCGTCGAGAAAATTCTTGGCAACAAGCTGCGCTCTTTTAGGGTCGCCCGGCATCAGCACAGTTTTGGCTATCCTTTCGGGCGTGGAATTTATATGCGGTGTGGGATATAAAAGCTTTCCCATATCTATTCTCCTTATTGATTATTTAGGGCTTCCCTCTATATAATACGATGCTTCCATATCAGCCATACAAAGCGCAAAGGCAAGAGGAAACATTTCAAGCGCTTTTCCCACCTGACTTGCGTCCTCGGGGCCCGAAAAGCCCATATGATAACGGATGGCAAATGCCTCGTCCCTGGTAAGCTTCATAAAGCCCGATATTATGTAAACGGATTTCTCGCCGTGACCGTAAGGAAGATTATCCTCTATGGTATAATAGGGCACACTCTCCCATACTCCGTTCTTTTTAACGTTTCTCATCTCGGTCTTATAGAAGTTGGTCTTGCATATATCGTGAAGCAGCGCGGCGATAGCCAAGGATTCCTCATCAAAATGGAAGCCGTACTTCTCACAAAATCTTGAATTCTTTACAAAATCGCAAAGGCACTCGTATACGTTAAGACTGTGCTCAAGCAAGCCGCCCTCATACGCTCCGTGAAAGCGAGTGCTCGCGGGGGCTGTAAAGAAATCGGTCTTTTCTATAATGTAATCAAGAAGCTTATCCGCGCCCTCTCTGGTAACGCAAGCCTTGTATATTTCTATAAATTTTTCTCTGTTGTTCATACGGCACCTCTCATACTAAGTTATTCATAATTATTTTAACACATTTTCTCGGTAAAATCAATAGAAATTGCTACTGTTAAAATAAAAATAAGAGGCGGCATACCACCACCTCTTATTTTCTATTGTTCTACAAAGCTTTCCGCAGCCGAACTTCTCTTCTTTCTTACGTATCTGTTGAGAAGCGAGCCGCTCAGTACAGCTATGGGCATAATTCCTATAAACAGTACCCCTGCCCACATAGCCGCGCCCGTGCTAATGTCTATAACCTGTGCCGTATACTCCTTTGGCGCGTCAAAGGAAAGGGTGGACGCAAAGCTTACCTTCAGCCATTCAAGCGAAGCATTTCTCAAAAGCAGCAGATAATAATATTCTTGAAATTCCTCTTCGGTCATTCCGGAGGTATCCTTTACAAAGGAGTCTCCTCCCGTAAACCACACGAGCTTAGGAGCTGTGCTCTTAGTTACCGACATAGCGATAACCTTGTCGGTGCTTTCCTCGCTCTCTTGCTGCGCTGTATCGGTATTTTCGTCGGTCTGCTTCTCCGCCGCAACCGTAAGCAAGGGCGAAAGCTCCAGACCCTGTATATCCGACTGGATTATAGCGTTGACCTGCGACATAGCCACGCTCAACGTACCCACTTCCGCAAGCACCGCATTTTTGCTGTTCGTTACCGCGCTAACGTCAGCACTGCCGTTAATACTCAGCACCTCATCCTCTGCCGAAAGACCGAAGGCAGCTATCAATCTCTTAAGATTGGTTTTGTCCTTGAGCTGACTGTCTGTTACAATAAGCAGTCTTCCGCCTCTGTCGCTGAATTTGAGTATATCGGATATTTCTCCCTCGCTGTAATCACTGTCAGGGTCGTTGATTATGAGAGTCGTAGCATTTTCGGGTATTCCCGCAGAAATATCCAAGGGATTTGCGGAGGTACTCTTCTCACCGTGGTTGGATACCAAATATACGGTCGGTATCTTGTCAGCGGTAACGTACTCTATCGCCGTAGTTATAGGCGCTTCAGCCTTAAGCTTATATACGCTTTCACCGGCAAGAGACTGTATTATTTCGTAAGCGGATGCCATCTGCGACGAGGCGTTGTTTGCTTTATAATAATCGTACATCTGTGTAAAATACGCGCCGCAGGACATATATTGAGAGGGGGACATAGTTGTACCACCCAAATACTGATGCAGATACGCAAGCAGATATTCGTTATCTCCCTCATAGTAATACGCGAAGCATTCCTCGGAATCTACAAGCTTGTATCTCCTGTCGCTCTCGATTATCATACTGTAAAGCGAAGGAGTTGTGCTCAGACTGTATTTACTCAAAAAATCAGTCTGCTTGGTGGTATCTATCTCCTTTAAGGTTATCTTATCTGAAAGAGCGCAATAGCGCTTTATGAAGGAGTGAAGCTTTTCCTCGGCACTGCTGGGATTGAGCAGATATACGGTGACCTCCTCGTCAAGGGTATTTAGATATTCCTTGGTGGTCTTGCTTACGCCGTACAGCTTGTTCGTACTCACGTCAAGCCGCATAGCGTGTATAGGAAGCATAGATGCACCCATGTTTCCACATAGGATGATAGCAGCCATTACGGCGCATATAATACTCTTTTTCTTAGTCCATATAACAGAGGCATTGCTTCTGCCTATCTTCATAACCGTCAAGGCAAGAAACAATACTGCAAAGGAAGCATAAAACAGTATTGAGGTCAGGTCAAAAAGGTCAAATACTATGGGGTCAAAACGTCTGAAGGGCGATATCCATTTCAGTATATACTCTACCGCTCCGCCAAAAAGCACGGATATCATACCAAGCACAAACAAAATTACGTTTGCCGCATAAGCTATAAGCATTGCTAACCATTGCTCCTTGAAAAATGCCGAGAGCATAAGCGACAGCGCAATAAAAAACGCTTCTGCGAAAATAAACATAAGCAATATTACGTATCCCTGAGCCGCTCCGCTTGCGCCGAGAATCGCCAGCGCCAAGGGATAAAGCGCCATTACGGCGTTAGGTATCATAAAGAACGCCAGTATGGCAAGGAATTTTCCCACGACCACTTCAGTACGGGTAACGGGCAATGCGCAAAGAAATTGGTCTGTCTCTTTTTTCTTCTCGGAGTTTATCGCAGTAGCCGCAACAGGAGGTATAGCAAGTGCCGCCGCCAATGACATATTGGAGAACACCGGCTGTATTCCCGAATAGCCTGTCAGAAGGCTGTTTAACAGCAAAAACACACCCGATGCCGCCATAAGCAGCGTAATACACACAACAGCCCTTATATTACGGAAAAGAGCTTTGAATTCTCTTTCAAATACTATTCTCATCATTCTTCCTCCCGAGCCTTGTCGGTCAACGCACACAGAGCGTCATCAAGAGTTCCAAGAGCATTTTCATCAAGCTTTTTCATAAGCCCACGGGTATCCTCCCACAGTATAAGCTCACCCTCGTGCAAAAAGCCTACCTTGTCGCTCATTCCGCCAATATAGTCAGCACGCGAGCTGAATAAAAGAATTACCTTTTTCTTGCCGAGCATGCCGATGATCTCCTTGACCTCGTCAGCTTGCTTGCTGTCAAGATATTGCAAGGGCTCGTCCATAATTATAAAGTCGGGATTGCCGAGAAGAGCCGCAGCAATGCTCAGGCGTTTTCTCTCCGAAAGTGTAAGCTCTCCAACTAAGCACTCGCGCTTTGCCGAAAGCCCCGTAAGCTCGAGCGCCTCCTTTATCTGGCGAAAACGCTTGTCGGGATATACTCGCTTTGCTTTTCCCATAAGGTCAAGCACCTCAAATACCGTCATATCCTTATCAAAAAAGCTCTTTTGCGGAACGTATCCTATCTTTCGCTTTATCTGTGCAGTCTGCTTTTCCCTTACGTAAAGCTGTTTCTCCTTGTAGGTAACGCTTCCGTCATTTGCCTCGCAAGCACCAGCCAGCACACCGCAAAGCAAGCTCTTTCCCGAGCCCGTCTTTCCAAGAAAGCCGTAAACGCCTTTTTCATCTATCTGAAAAGATATATTTTTAAGCACAGCTCCATCTGCGCTCACCTTACTTAGCTCTTTTACCAAAAGCAAGCTCATATTTAACCTCCTGCACAGTCGTATTCATTCTAATAATAGCACTTTTATGTGTCGTGCGCTTGAATATTGTTTGACCTTTGTATGTATTTTTGAAGAGCCGCGTCTCAAATCAAGACACGGCTCCCTTTTTGAGTGTTCTATTCCTTCTCAGGATGCTTTCGGCAGCAGTGCTTGATTTTTCGTCAGCTTTTTTGCCGCTATAACTATGAATATCACGTCAAAAGCACAGGTAACTATCCAAGTAATTGGATAAGAAACGTATATCATCTCGGGAATGGGCAGTATCTTAAATACAGTAGCTATCCAGAGTATCCTGAGTCCGCAGGCACCGCAAAGTGATATGACCATTGCGGTGACCGAGCGGTCCAGTGCCCTGAGAGTTCCGCAGAACACCTCCATAAGACCGCAGAGAAAATACGTACAGCCTATTATCCAAAATCTCGTAAGAGCTGCCTCCATAGCCGCATCCGAACTAACGTAAAGCCCTATGATGGGATATCTGAAAATAAGCAGTATCCCGCCGCTGACAACACCTATGAATGTAACTATTATTGCACTGTACACCGTAAGACGGCGTATGTTCTTAAATTTCTTCGCTCCCACGTTCTGACCCACAAAGGTGAGCGTAACGTGATATATGGCGTTCATAGCTATATACATAAAGCCCTCAATGTTAGATGCCGCCGCCGAGCCTGCCACCACGTTATCGCCGAAGCTGTTTATTGAGGATTGAATTATAACGTTGGAAAAGCTGAAAAGAGCGCTCTGTATTCCCGAGGGTATTCCTATGTAGAGCATCTTGCGAACCTTTTGCATATTCAAACGGAGCTCCCTGAAGGAAAAGTGAAGCATACCGTCGGTACGCATAAGATATATCATTGCCATTATAGCGGAAAGATACTGCGAAACTATGGTAGCAATGGCTACTCCCTCAACGCCCATATCGAAGACGATAACAAAGAACAGATTGAGCCCTATGTTGGCAAGGCCCGATACACCCAAAAATATCAAAGGTCTTTTTGAATCGCCCGCCGAGCGAAGTATAGATGCCAGATAGTTATAGAGCATCGATCCGGGTACGCCGAGAAAGATTATCCTCAGATAAAGCGTAGCATATGGGTGTACCTGGCTTGGAGTCTCCATAAGCTTGAGAAGATATGGCGCAAGTATAAATCCAATTACAGCGATCACCACACTGAGCACCAAGGAAAGAATGACAGACGTATGAAGCACCTTACGGGCTTCCTCGGGCTCCTCCGCGCCTATGTGATGTGCAACACATACTCCCGCGCCCACCGAAAGCCCGAGAAACAGTGCCAGACACAGGCTGGTCAACGAACCCGTGCTTCCTACCGCGGCAACGGCGATATCCCCCTTGAACTGTCCTACAACTATAAGGTCTGCCGCATTGTAAAAGCATTGCAGAAGTCCCGACAGAACAATTGGTATGGCAAATATTATCATTTTTTTGAGGAAAGGTCCCTCGGTCATATCCACCGTTTTTTTCAATCTTTGCATTCGTTTGACCTCGTAAAATATAAAAAAGAAAACCCTCTCAGATAATTATACCACCAAAAAAAACAAAGTCAAGTGTTTGAAAAAAATTACATAACCACACGGCATAAAAACTTTTTTATATGGGTCTGAGTAATTGACAAAGACCCGACGGTATGATATAATGTAGGATAGCGAGTTGTATCTTGCTATAAAAGTAAATTTATGTTTGAAAGGACATTCGAGATATGTGCGCACAGCTTCTTCCAACCCAACCCTATAAAGGAACACGTGATTTTTACCCCGACGATATGCGCCTGCGCAATTGGTTCTTCGGGAAGATAAGACAAGCCCTTGAGCTTGCCTCCTACGAGGAATATAACGGTCCTATGCTTGAATCTCTTGAAATATATATCGCCAAGAGCGGCGAGGAGATAGCCAACGAGCAGACCTATAATTTCACAGACCGCGGCGGCAGACGCCTTGCTATCCGCCCCGAGATGACCCCCTCGGTGGCAAGAATAGTTGCGGCAAAAATGGGTGAGCTCAACTATCCGCTCAAATGGTTCTCAATACCCAATATGTACCGATACGAGCGTCCTCAGCGCGGAAGGCTTCGTGAATTCTGGCAGCTCAACGTTGACGTATTCGGATGCGACACCTACGAGGCAGACCTTGACGTTATCGAAAGCGCCATAGCAGTTCTGCGCTCCTTTGGCGCGGATGAAACTATGTTTAAGGTGCATATAAATAACCGCCGCTTCTTTAACGACGTTATAGCCGCTATATGTAAGACCGACGCCGACGGCGCTAAAAAGGTATCCAAGATAGTTGACAAGAAAAACAAAATCCCCCGCGAGTCATACGTTAAGGAGCTTAATGAGCTGGGCATAGCTGACGAGCAGATATCTCTGATAGACTCGCTTTACTCTATGAGCGTAAAGGAAGCTACTGCTCTCTGCCCCGAGTCTGTGGGCACACAGGAGCTGTTATCTCTCTTTGATATGCTCGAAAAAACAGGACTTGACAAGTACTGCGTATTCGATTTCGGCATCATAAGAGGTCTTGATTATTACACGGGTACGGTCTTTGAGGTGTTCGACGAGGCTCCCGAAAACAACCGCGCTATGTTCGGCGGCGGACGCTATGATAATCTTGTGGGTATGTTTGCCAAAAACGCAAAAATATCGGGCGTTGGCTACGGAATGGGTGACGTTACACTTGAAAACTTCCTTTTCACTCACAATCTTGTTCCCGATATCTACAAAACGGATGTCAAGGTGCTTATTACCCGCTTTGATGACGTTCCCTACGAAAGGTATCTGACTATTGCAGACACTCTTCGCCAGAACGGCATAACCGCCAGCGTTTACGTCGGCTCTAAGAAATTCGGCAAGCAGATAGACTATGCCGTTAAGGGTCATTACAGCCACGTGCTCATTATGGGTTCAAGCGAGGCTGAGAATAACACCGTAAAAATAAAGAACTTGGAAACGCGTGAGGAAGCTGCCGTGTCGGTATCCGACCTTGTCAGTGCCCTCTCCTGAGAACGGGAGCAATTATGATATATATGTTTATCGCCAGCGGCTTTGAGGAGATAGAGGCACTCCTGCCCCTTGATCTTATGCGCCGCGCGGGACTTGAGGTTACAACTGTGGGAATAGGCGGCAATGAAATAATCGGTTCTCACAGTATAACGGTAAAGACCGATATGTGCGATTGTGAATTTGACCGACTTGCAGACAAGCGCGCGGATATGATATTCCTACCCGGAGGTATGCCGGGAACTCTCAATCTTGCCGCAAGCGACACTGTTATAAGCGCCATAAAAAAAGCGTTAGAGGACGAAAGCTATATTACAGCTATCTGCGCCGCTCCCTCTATACTTGGAGATATGGGGCTTCTTAGGGGTAAAGAGGCTATCTGCTACCCCGGCTTTGAGGACAGGCTGACGGGAGCGAAGATCTCCCAAAGCAAGGTAGTCTTTGATGGGAAAATACTCACAGCGGCAGGAATGGGCGCGGCAGAAGAGCTTGGACTTAAGATAGTCCAGATATTCTGCGGCAAAGAAAAATCTGACAAGCTGCGTCACGCAATCATTGCAGACTGACATGAGCTTTGCGGATATCTCTCCCTACAAAAAAGAGCTGCGAAAATATTTTCTAGACAAAAGACGCGCTTTAACAAGGGCTCAAATTGAAGTTGCGAGCGAGGCTGTCTCAAAAAGGCTCATTTCGCTGCCCGAGTTTGAGCGTGCGGACACAGTTCTCTTCTTTTATCCCACGAGAAACGAGCCCGAGCTTTTCATAGCTATGGACGTGGCATTAAAAAAGGGCAAGAGCATTGCCTTTCCGATCTCACGCACCGACACCGTTACACTTGATTTTCGCTTGGTATCTGTCCTTGATGAATTAATGGAAGGGACCTACGGGATATATGAGCCCGCAGACAGTGCGCCCCTGCCGATTATAACCGAAAGCTCCCTGTGCGTAGTACCCGCCCTCTCTTTTGACAGCAAAGGCTTTCGCCTTGGCTACGGCAAGGGCTACTACGACAGATTTTTACCCACCTTCAAGGGAACCAGTGTAGGAATCGCATTTGATGAATTTATATCCCACGACCTCCCTGCTCTGCCCACAGATATCCCGGTGGATATCCTTATTACCCAAACAGGAGTCTTAAAAACAAAATGAAATTTCGTTTTCCGAAAATATTTCACGCCAAAAAGAATGAGGACGGAAAAGCAAAGAAAAAAGGGATAGTACTTACCCCCACCTCGGTAGTGCTTGCCACCTACGCGCTTCTTCTGCTGACCAAGCTCATTGACGTGGCGTTTATAAACAGAGAAAATGAATATTACAGTGTAGTTATCCTGCAGCTTATGATATTTCTCCTTCCCGGAGCAATATGGTGCAGATTCAGCGGAGATAGCTATATAAAGGGACTGCGCTTGCGGCTTCCCAAGGCTAACTCCCTGTTGCTTATAGCAAGCTCTGCCCTCCTTATGATATCGGGCGGTCTGCTTATAAGTATGCTTCTGGGCGGTCTTGACTCGCTGTCACAAAACTTTTCGCTTTACGATACCTTTATATCCAAGACCGACGGCTCACTGCCCTCAAATCTCTATTTGCTGGCAGCCTACGCCCTTATTCCCGCAATATGCGAGGAATTTATATTCAGAGGAATTCTTTGCTACGAATATGAAAACGGCGGTGTGTTCAGGGCAGTGGTATTTTCATCGGTATTCTTCGCTATGCTCCACTTTAATCCCGTAAATATTCTTGTATATCTGTTCTCGGGCGCTGTTCTCGCTATGGTCTTATACAGCTCGCGCTCACTTATCGGCGCAATGCTGGCACACGTTCTCTACAACGTGTTCGGACTTTTCGGTCAGCCTTATATGAACACGCTGTACAGAATAACGGGAAGCTCTAACTTCTTCCTTTTCCTTGTGGCATTCTTCTTTTTGCTCTCAGGCGCGGTATTCTGTCACGAGGCGGCAAGGCTTTATAAGAAGTATCTTTACGACGGAGTTTCCTCAAGCTACCGAAAGCCTGTTCTTTCATCCCCCGCTCAAATAAGAGCATCTTATATTTCGGTGCTTAAAGAGCCTTCTACCATAGCCTGCTTTGTGTTTTACGTTATCGCATCCATAATTTATATGTTTTAAATTTTACCTGAATAAAAAACTCCTTTTTGACCAATGATGTTGTTAGATATCATTTCAAAAAGGAGTTTTTATGTATAAAAGATTACTTATTTTCACTTTTTGCGTTATAGGGCTCATAACCGTTCTCGGATTTCTTCCCATCCGCGGCGAAAGCGAGCTTTATCAAAACGTGGTACGGCTTCACGTTCTCGCCAATTCGGACAGCGAGGAGGATCAAACCTTGAAGCTTGAGGTAAGAGATGCTATTCTTGAAAAAACACAGCTTATGCTGAGGGGATGTACGTCCAAAAGCCAAGCGCAGCAAATAATAGAATATAATTTGCCCAAAATCGAGGCAACCGCTAAAAACGCGGTAACGCGGGCGGGATATGATTATAGTGTAAGCGTTCAGCTTGGAAACGAGGAATATCCCACAAAAAATTATGAAGGCTGTTGCTTTCCCGCGGGAGAATATCTATCCTTGCGAGTGCTTATAGGCTCGGCAGAGGGACAGAATTGGTGGTGTGTTCTCTTCCCGCCCATGTGTTTGTCGGCAGCCTCCGACAGCTCGGAGGCATTTGCTCAGGTAGGACTCACAGGGGATCAGTATAACGTCATCACCCAAACCCAAAATCCAAAATACAAGGTACGCTTCAAATTACTTGAAGCCTTTGAGACGGCGCTTAAAAATTAAAGGAGAGGAAATCCTCTCCTTTAATTTTCTTTATTTTTTTCTTTTTCCTTATTCTCTTTTTTCTCTTCTTTTTTCTGCTTTTTATCTGCCTTCTTTTCTTCTTTGCGCTCTTTCTTTTCCTCTTTTTCCTTATCCTTTTCCTTGACCTCCTCAGGCTCCTCGGGCTCGGGGAAGCGGTCATCTATCATTGCCTGAGCTATACTTTTCAGATGCGCGCTGAAAGCAGAAAGGGCGCAAATAACACTTATATAATCAATATCGTTGTCAACATCAAGGTCGTTTCTTTCCACGATTCCCCGAAGAGCCGCCATAGCGTACTCTCGGTTGACCTCTTTTATATCCAAATGTCTGTCGTAAAGTTCCTTAAGTCCTGTACCGTCAAAGCCCTCCACAGCATACGCGCCCTGAAGCAATCTTTTTATTTCTCCTATGGAAAGCGTTCCCTTCAGTGTATACACCGTAAGCATCTGGATTATCTGCTCTTTGTTATACTTTTTTCCCTTAATAGGTGTAATGAGACCGTCCTTTGAGTAGTTATTTATCATTGTCTTTGTAAGCTGCTTATCGTGATATCGCTCAGAGCCCTGAGTTAAACGCTCGCCAACGAGATTTAATATCTGGTCAACGTAAAGGTCTATGGGAGGTATATCGCTGCTCCTAAGCTCGGCGTCATTTACCGCGTCTTTGGCTATTTCGTAAAGCTGTTCATTATTCATTGTAAGTATCCCCGCCATTAAATAAGTTATCATATACTATGATACACCATATTCAAAAATATGTCAAGCGTTTTTTGCCTAAGTAAAAAAATCTCTTGAATGATGGAGAGATATATGTTATAATTGTTATACAATCTAAAAAACGAGGAAGCTATGAACAATTCGCAAACGTATGAAAAAATAGTAAAAGTAAAAAGTAAAGGAAAGCATCTTGCCGTAAAGATAAGCGTTGTGATGTGTTATCTGCTATTTTTCTCATTTTGGTTGGCGGCGGCACTGCAAAACACCGAGAGCTTTGTGCTCATAATCACAGGCGGACTGCTTTCCACTGCTCTGCTTGTGATGCCAACGTGGAAATATCTTCTTCTGGAATATGAATACTCCTTTTGGTACGGCAGAATGGGAGTCGCCAAAATATACGGCAAGAAAAAGCGCAGGTCGGTAATAGATACCGATATAAAAGACCTCCTTATTATAGCCCCCGCCACAGAGGAATACATAAACCGTGCGGAGCGTTTTGAAATAGAAGCCAGAGTTATCGCCGTGTCCGACGAGGACGCCGACAATATATGGCTTACGGTTACAGGCGGCAAGGACGAAAGACGGATACTTATATTTTTCGAGGCAGACGAGCGTTCCTTGTCAATGCTTAAAGCTGCTAATCCCATATCTTTTGTAAAAAATAACGTATCCCTTTAATGGCATATTGTTAAGTTTTTCAAAAATCCCGCATACAATAAAAGACACTAAACTTTCAGGAGAATTTCCAATGAAGCTAAAGGTGTCTTTTTTCTTTATCCTTATGGTGGGAGCTTTAATATTTTCCCATTCATATCTATCCCTGTCTGCCCTGCTCGCCGCGACTCTCCACGAGCTTGGACACCTCATAGCGGCAAAAATGTGCTCTGTGCCTATGTCCGAGCTGAAGCTGGGGATATTCGGCGCATCTCTTAAAGCATCAGGCTCAATCTACTCGTATCCTAAGGAAATATTTTTAGCTGCCGCGGGACCTTTTGTAAATCTTTTAACTTTTTTTATTTTCTTAAATCAATCAGAGTCGGCAAATGAATTTCTTCGCTTCTTTCTTATTTCCTCGCTGTTTTTGGGGATACTTAATCTGCTTCCCATAGAGGATCTGGACGGAGGGCGCATACTCAAGTGCGCTCTGCTATGCAAATTTTCCCCAAGAACAGCAGAAGCCGTATGCAAATCAATCTCCTTTTTAGTTGTTTTCTCTCTGTGGGTGCTGTCGGTCTATCTGCTTTTACGGCTGTCTGCGTCACTCTCTCTTTTTGTATTTTCCTTAGCGCTTTTCAGCAAAATATTCCTCAAGAGAAATCTTTAGATTAAGGGAGAATATCAAAGAATTGGGGAGAAAAAGCAAGATTTTAGCGCGTTTTTTACATATTTTCCCGTTTTTTGCCGTTTTCTCAAAAATAATGCCGTTTTTTCAAATCTTTTTTTGAAAATATATTGCAATTTTCATCAATATCTGCTACAATATTCGCATGGAATTAAAAGCGGTCGCTTTTACCCCTTTCCACAGTATTTTTGTGAAGGAGTTTTTATGCTAAATGAAAACAAAGCTGGTAGAATTGAAGAATATCTCCAAGTCCTTTGACGGCGAGACTGTGCTTTCTAATGTAAACCTTTATATCAACGACAGTGAGTTTATAACTCTTCTGGGACCCTCGGGCTGCGGTAAGACCACGACGCTCAGAATGATAGGAGGCTTTGAAACACCCGACGAGGGAGACGTGTATTTTAACGGAGTAAGAATAAACGACGTACCGCCCTATAAGCGTCACGTTAATACCGTATTTCAAAAATACGCACTGTTCCCTCACCTTAACGTATACGACAATATAGCCTTCGGTCTGCGTATTGCCAAGATCAAGGAGGATGAGATAAGAGAAAGAGTGTCGGAAATGCTCTCTCTTGTAAACCTTCGCGGCTTTGAGAAGCGAAACGTATCTCTTCTTTCGGGCGGTCAGCAGCAAAGAGTGGCTATTGCCCGCGCCCTCATAAACAAGCCAAAGGTCCTTCTTCTGGACGAGCCACTGGGCGCTCTTGACCTCAAGCTCCGTAAGGATATGCAGGTCGAGCTGAAAAATATACAGACAAAGACGGGAATAACCTTTATATACGTTACCCACGACCAGGAAGAAGCTCTTTCTATGTCTGATACCATCGTGGTCATGGCTGACGGTAAGATACAGCAGATAGGTACTCCCACAGATATATACAACGAGCCCGTAAACGCTTTCGTCGCCGACTTTATCGGCGAGTCAAATATAATCGACGGCGTTATGCTTGCCGACTATTCGGTGCGCTTCGCGGGTCACACCTTCGAGTGTCTTGACAAGGGCTTTGACAAAAACGAAGCGGTTGACGTTGTCGTCCGTCCCGAGGACGTGGACGTCGTTCCCGTAGAAAAGGGTATGCTCTCGGGCGTGGTCACTTCGGTAACCTTCAAGGGTGTCCACTACGAGATAATCGTTGACATCAAGGGCTTTAAGTGGATGATACAGACCACCGATTACGTAGCTCCCGAGGAAACTATCGGTGTTTACGTAGAGCCCGATGCTATACATATTATGAAAAAGTCCGAATATTCCAATATGTTCGGTGACTATTCCACCTTCTCTGACGAAATGGAGCATCTCTCCGACATAATCGAGGAGGACGAGGAATGACCACAGCTATCCCTAAAAAAAGGAAGGATAACCGCTCGCTTCTGGCAAAATATGCGGCAGCGCCCCATATAGTCTGGGCTGTTCTCTTTATAATCGCCCCCCTTATATTCGTCGCGTATTACGCCTTTACCGACACCGCGGGAGCTTTCAGCCTTTCAAATATTGCTGAATTTTTCTCCCCTACCTATCTTAAGATATTTCTTCGCTCGATAAAGCTGGCGCTCATATCCACGTTTATCTGCTTACTTCTGGGATACCCAATAGCTTATTTTATCTCCAGAAGCAAGCCAAAAACACAGCGTTTGCTTATACTTCTGCTTATGCTTCCTATGTGGATGAACTTTCTCATCCGCACGTACGCTATTATGGTGCTTATACAGGATACGGGAATAATCAATTCCCTGCTGGGAGGACTGGGAATAGCTCCTATGCAAATTCTGGGTACGGAAGCGGCGGTAGTTCTGGGCATGGTATACGACTATCTCCCTTATATGATACTGCCGATATACTCGGTAATGGCGAAGCTTGACTACCGCTTGGTGGAGGCTGCCTCCGACCTTGGCTGCAACGGCTTCGGTGTTCTTCGCAAGGTCATACTTCCCCTCTCGATTTCGGGTGTAATATCGGGAATAACCATGGTTTTCGTTCCATCAATCAGTACCTTCTACATCTCACAGAAGCTGGGCGGTCCCGACACTCTGCTTATCGGTGATATCATCGAGCAGCGCTACGCATCCTCCAACTACAATATGGCGGCGGCACTTTCCTTTGTGCTTATGCTCATACTCATAATCGGACTCGCTATCGTTAACAAGTATACCGACGTCGACGAGGGAGGAGGTATGATGCCATGAAAAAGTTTTCGGTATTCTACACGACACTTATTCTCGTATTTCTTTTTGCGCCTATTGCGGTGCTTATATTCTTCTCCTTTAACGAGGGCTCAAGCACGTCTGTTTTTACGGGATTTTCCTTTAAATGGTACGCCGAGCTCTTCAAAAACAGTGAGATACTTGACGCGCTAAAGAACTCCCTAATTCTTGCTGTGTGCTCCTCCGCCATAGCTACCGTAATAGGTACCGCGGCGGCGCTTGGAATACATCATATGAGAAATAAGTGGCTCAAAAACTCTGTTATGACCGCCACAAACGTCCCTATGATGAACCCCGAGATAATCACGGGTATCTCACTTATGTTCCTTTTCGTTTTCGTGGGAACGTTTTTGGGACTGCAGACCAAGCTCAATTTCTGGACTATGCTCATAGCCCACGTTACCTTCTGTCTGCCCTACGTTATACTTAACGTGCTTCCCAAATTCAAGCAGATGGACAAGGCTCTGCCCGAGGCGGCACTTGACCTTGGCTGTACACCGCTGCAATCCTTCTTCAAGGTTCAGCTTCCCGCTATCCTCCCCGGTGTATTTACGGGTATG
>JAEIGA010002035.1_pt1 | contig 32170 bp, 33 predicted proteins | sample 9270691 | NCBI WGS metagenome assembly JAEIGA01 (sample SAMN17057246, study PRJNA624740) | gut metagenome | biome: biome; isolation source: fecal sample | host: Bos grunniens | place: China: Xizang | collected 2019 | reverse complement strand
TGAAGCTAAGGTGCTGTTAACAGTACGTGGACCAAATTTTTGGGTAACCTTGTCAAGTGTGTCAATAAAGAAATCAAGACCTGAAGGTACTTGTGCCGTACCGCAAATAATAAGACCCGAAAGCTCGGAACCAAACGTACTTGCATAAACACGAGCACAAAGTGAGCCCATACTGTGACCAAACAAAAAGTATGGTAATTCGGGATAACGATTATGCATTATTGAATAAAGAATGTGCATATCGTCAACAAAACGACGATAACCATCTTTTTCGGCAGTAAAGCCTAAATCATCAGGTGAATCTACTGACTTACCATGGCCAATGTGGTCATTACCACAAACCACAAAGCCTTTTGATGCAAGAAATCTTGCGAAGTCATCGTATCTGTCAATATGCTCACTTACACCATGAGCAATCTGAAAAACAGCAACAGGAGTAACCTCATCATCAGACCATATAAGTGTGCGAATTTTGTTAACACCGGTCGAAGAATTAAAGTAGGCTTCTTTTTTTATAATTGCCATAAAACAACCTCCCGAAATAAGGTGAAACCACCCACAGGCAACACTCACCCATAATTACAAATAATATAACATAATCCCGTATTTATTTCAAGACAATTATAGTATTATTTATATATAAATTATCAATATTTAGATATTTATCTTAGATTTATCTCAATATAAAGTGCTTTATACACATAAAAGAACATATATGCTTGAATTTATAGAAAGATTGTGTTAAACTAACTTAAGGTTTATATCAAAAACTTCGGAGGATATGTTATGAACGCGGAATTTAACACTAATTCAAAAGCAATTATAATCGGCCTTACCGATACCGGTGAGAAAATCCCTGCTGCATCAGGCAGAATTTCAACCCAACCAGGTACAGCTCTTGAAATTCTTGATTTATCAAAAGATGCGGCTAAAAATGCCAACCTCATATCAAAGGTTACGCGTTCAGGTCACACATCAACTGTTGAACACACTGTTTTCAACCTTGCTTTCCAGAATGTTTCTGTACTTGTTGAGCAGTTTGTTATTGAATTCCGACTTGCATCATTTACAGTTAAATCAAGAAGATATGTTGATTTTGCAAAGCTTGGTTACTATATCCCCCATTTTGAATCAAAATCAATACAAGATAAATACATAGCACATATGGATTACCTTTACGGCGAGTACGAAGCACTCATTAATGCAGGTATCCCAAAAGAAGATGCTCGTTTCTTGTTACCATATTCACTTTACAGCAACTTCTACTGCACACTTAATGCACGTGAGCTTATTAATATGCTATACGCTATGATTTACGGCAGAGGTTCTGAGTTTGCTGAGATTAAAACACTTGGTGAATCACTTCTTGAACAGGCCAGACGCCTTACACCCGGTATCTTTACTGATTTCGAAACAAGACGCCCCGGCGCACAAGATACACCTAAATTTAATTACAAGCCACAGACAGAACTTATTAAATTCCAAGAGCCCGTTGAGCTTCTCAGCTATACACCTAATGCTGCTAAGGCGATATCAAGATTTGCGCTTATTGAAAACTGTAATTTACCTACAGCACAGATTGAAGAAATCATTTCAGATGACGAAGAATGTGCAAAAATCATAAAAGAAGTTATCTCATCAAAGCGTCAGAGAGCATTAGAGGCAGTTACATTTACATTCCGTATCAACAACGTTTCACTCTCATGCCTTACTCACTTTGCAAGACATAGAATGCAGTCTATAGGTATTCCAGCACTTACACTTACCGATCGCGAAAGGCACATTTTACCCGAAACAATTGCACAGAAGGAAGACCTTAAAGAAAGATATTGTGAAGCATTTAAAAGAACTGCTATGCTTTACAAGGAGCTTAAAGCCGCAGGTGTTTGTGAAGAGCTTTTAGGCTATGTGTTATTAAGCGGTAACACCCTTGATATTGTTACAACAATCAATGGTAGAGAGTTATTATTATTTATGAAGCTCCGCTCTTGTAATCGCGCACAATGGGAAATTCGTGATTTTGCAATTGATATGCTCAAAAAGCTTCGCGAGGCTGATAAAACTGTATTTAAATTCTATGGACCAAGCTGTTTCGTAGGCAAATGCACCGAAGGTCCTATGACATGCGGTAAATCAATTGAAATCAACGAGTTTTTCAGCAAATTATAATTAAAGCAAAAAAATCTCTGCAAGGCATTAACCTTGCAGAGATTTTTTATGTATCATTCTTTAATACCAAAAAGTAGTTTTAAAATACCACTTAAAAATTTAGGGCTGTTGCAAACTACAACTTTCATAAAATCACTCCTCACACTATGTAGTACATAATATGAGCGATATAAATTTTTGTTACAGTTGCCAATCCTTCAAATCCTTAACGTCATTGTACATTGAAACATAATTAGCATGTCTTTCGGGATGAATTAGCCCTTCATTCAGCGCCTCAAGTATAAGACACCCCTTCTCAACTGTATGTGAGCAGGATGTAAACTTACATTTACCAAGATATTGTTCAAACTCCGGGAAACAAAAAGGTAGATTTTCTTTTACTATCAGATCACCTGTTTGTTCAATATCAATTGACGAAAAACCCGGTGTATCCGCAACAAGTCCGCTACCAACGTGGTACAAAGTAACCTCACGTGTTGTGTGACGGCCTCTGCCTAATTTACCGCTTATTTCACCTGTCGCAAGTTCAAAGCGCTCATCAATCTGATTGAGTAAGGATGATTTACCAACACCAGTGTTACCTGTAAATACAGTTATCCCCTCACCTATCATTGACCTTACATTATCTACGCCCTCACCTGTTTTACAACACACAGATGCAACAGGTATTCCTGCCTTTTTATAAACCTCCTCATAAGGTGAAGAATCACCTAAATCACACTTAGAGAAAACTACACAAGGTTTAATGCCTTTATCAACCGCAATTGCTGTTAGCTTATCAATAACAAGCAAGCTTGGTACAGGTTCTTTAACAGATGAAACGATTATAAGCGTATCAATGTTGGCTACAGGTGGCCTCACAAGAAAGTTTTTACGCGGTAAAATTTCATCAATAGTATTTTCACCATTATCCCTTACAGTAATAGTTACATTATCACCTGCTAAGGGAGTTATTCTTTTTTTGCGGAATGCACCACGAGCCTTACACTCATAAACTTCACCGGCGGCTTCTACGTAATAGAAGCCGCCTATGCCTTTAATTATAATGCCTTTTAAATTACTTTCTGCCATTATTCCACCGATTCTGAAGAAGGTTCAGTTGATACAGTATTTGATGCTGTTGTTGTAGATGTAGTTGCTGTAGTTGTAGTAGTTGTTTGAGCAGGCTTAGTAGGCTTTTGCTCCTCAGCAACGGTAAGTATTATTATAGTAGACGTATCAAGATTTGTAGCACTTGAATATTTAGGTGTCTGTGATATAACAGTACCCGCCTTTTCACTACTTGGAACAGTCTGTATATTGATGTTTGTGTAACCTGCCGCACGAAGTGCTTTTTCAGCATCTGCCTTGGGTAAACCTACAACATCAACATAGAATGAAATTTCGTGCTTTTTCTCTTTAGAAAGCTTACCGGGATTTTTAGAAAAATCACCTACAGCCTCATAGTAAATCTGGTCATCAATATATACTCTGATAGGCACATTTGCCTTGTCACCACCGGCAACAAATGTATAGCTTGTTGTGGTATTTGTATCAACAGATTCGTTTTTGATTGTTTCGCCACCAACAGTAACCTTAACGTTAACCTTACCAACCTTTGATGGTAAAGAAATTGTTTTTTCAACAACTGCTCTGCCTGAGCTGATAGTAAGGTCAACTGTATCACCCTTGCTAACGGGCGAACCACTTACAGGCGATTGATCGATAACAACATCCTTCTTTTGGGTGCTGTCAACAACTTCTATTTCACCTACAGTAAGACCCTTTTCTTCTATAAGCTCTTTAGCATCTTCAACGTTTTTACCTTTAAGGGATGGCATTTTGAATAAAGTGTTGCTCTTTGCAGAAACAGCATAATAAACAGTAACAGTTGTTCCCTGTGGAACCATTGTATCTGCCAAGGGATCTGTCTTTATAACAGTATTAACATCATTACTGTCACTCTCTTTTGCGACAAGTTTAACAACCATACCCATTGACTCAAGCTCATCAGTAACGGTACGGAAATCCTGACCTGCAAAGTCAGGTAAAGCCACACTTTCACCCGTCTGAGCAATATAAATGCGGATTGTTGTACCCATAGGTACTTCTTCACCGGCTTCGGGGTCTTGCCTTAAAACAACACCATCCTCACGGTCACTTGAGCTTTCATAAATCTTTTCAAAATTGAAGTTATCATTATAAAGCGGATTATCTTTAATTTCTTCTTCATAATTAAGACCAACAAAGTTAACTACTTCAACCTTCTTTTTAACACCAAGTGCAAAACCATCGCTTTTAAGAACAGAATATACACCAACAATAATGAGTGTAAGAACAAGTAAACCAATACCAAAGAGGATAGCAATTGTTTTATTTGTCATACCTCTTGGTTCATCTACTTCAACTGATGTGTTGATTGATTTTTCGCGCTCTCTAACATTATCAACCTTACGACGAACATCTTGTGAAGGTGGAACGGTACGTAAGCCTTCAGGTCTTTTACGTGGTGTTGAAGCACGATTATCAACGTTACGATTTGTTTCCTGAATTTTACCAACGTAACGAGTAGGCTCGTTATCAACAAAATATGTCTGATAATCAAATTTAATAGAAGGATTCATACGGAGCTCTTCAAGGTCATAAAGAACCTCAGATGCAGTCTGATACCTATCGCGGGTATTCTTTTGCATAGCCTTCATAGTAATCTGTTCAAAGCCAACAGGGATTTTGGGGTTAATTGAACGAGGTAATTCAGGCTCTTTATTAACCTGCATAAGTGCAACCGATACAGCGCTATCTGCCTCAAAAGGCAACTTGCCTGTAAGCATTTCATAAAGAACGACGCCGATTGAATACAAATCAGCCTTTTCATCAGTAAGCTCACCCTTAGCCTGTTCAGGGCTGATATAGTGAACAGAGCCAATTGCCTTTTCGGTCATAGTACGTGTTTCACTATGACTGAAACGGGCAATACCAAAGTCAGTAACTTTAATGGTACCGTTTTCAAGAAGCATAATATTCTGGGGCTTAACATCCCTATGAACAATGCCTTTATCATGAGCGTGCTGGAGTGCCCTTAAAATCTGAATACTAAAGAATAGTGCTTCATTCCAATCAATGACACCACGTTCTTCAATATATTCTTTAAGAGTAACACCTTCGATATATTCCATAACAATATACTGAAGTCTGTCACCAAAGCTAACGTCAAAAACCTTTACGATATTTTTGTGTGAAAGTACAGCAATTGCTTTTGACTCATTTTTAAATCTACGACGGAATTCTTCATTAGTAAGATATTCGTCTTTAAGAATTTTAACAGCAACAATTCTGTCATCAATGTTGTCATAGGCTTTGTAAACAACAGCCATACCACCAACACCGACAACATCACGGATTTCGTATCTGCCGTCTAATCTTTTACCAACATAGTTTTCCATACTTACTCTCCTTGAATAGCGGAATCAAGCAACACAACGGTAATATTATCACGACTACCGCTATCAATAGCGGTTTTTATAAGTAAATCTGCAGCTTCACCTTTGCCTGATTTAGCGATTTCAAAAATAACTTCATCATCAACTGAACCATTAAGACCATCTGTACATATGAGAATTTTATCATTCTCAGTAAAATCAGTAATTTCGTAATCAACATCAACAAAATTCATAATACCTACAGCCCTTGTGATGATATTACGATCAGGGTGTGTTTTTGCTTCTTCTTCGGTAATTTTACCTGAATCAACCATAACCTGAACAAGTGAATGGTCTTTTGTAAGTCTTTTAATTGTATCGTTTATGAGGTACGCCCTGCTGTCACCAACATAGCCAATAACAGCAGCACCCTTAATAAGAATAACTGCAACAACAGTTGTACCCATGCCGTGAAGTGAGCTATCTTTAACAGACTCTTCAAAAACAGCGGTATTAGCGGTATTTATAGCACTCTGTAAAAGATTTTTTGCAGATTTAACTGATAAATCATCTCTGTAACCACGCTTGATTACCGACGAAACCTTATCAATACAAATCTGACTTGCGATCATACCGCCGGAAACACCACCCATACCATCACACACAACAGCCCAGGCATCACCTGACACAAATGTACCGGTAGCAAAAGCATCCTGGTTAGATTCACGATATGCACCAATATCTGTTTTGGCTGAAATTATCACGGCGGTTCACCTCACATTTTTTTTAAAATTAATTTTGAGATTTCATATGCTCTCTGCGCAACTGACCGCAGGAGGCATTTATATCAGAGCCAAGAGTCCTTCTTACAGTAACTGCAAGACCCGATTTTTCAAGAATATTTTTAAACTCATTAATACTGTTATCGTCACTTCTACTATGACCTTTTTCGGGAACCTCGTTAGCAGGAATAAGGTTAACGTGACAAAGTATACCTTTGAGTCTTTCACACAATTCACGAGCACACTGCGGAGTATCATTAACACCCTTCATCATAGCATACTCAAATGAAATGCGACGTGACGTTTCGTTACCATAAACGCGACAAGCCTCAAGCAGCTCATCAACACCCCAACTTTTGTTAACAGGCATAATAGATGACCTGATTTTATCATTGGGTGCATGTAACGAAACAGACAATGTAAGCTGAAGTCTTTTATCAAGCAAATCATAAATACGAGGAACAATACCACTTGTAGAAAGTGAAATATGCCTCATACCGATATTAAGACCCTTTTCATCACTTACAAGCTCTAAAAAGCGCATAACATTATCAAAATTATCAAGCGGCTCACCCATACCCATAAGAACTATTCGTGAAATGCGAATACCTAAATCCTTTTGAGCGGTATAAATCTGACTAAGGATTTCTGACGGGGCTAACTGCCTTTTAAAGCCACCAATACCCGATGCACAAAAGGCACAACCCATTTTACAGCCGACTTGAGTTGATACACAAATCGTGTGACCGTATTTATAATTCATTACAACACACTCAAGGTATTCACCATCAGGTAATGAATATAAATACTTAACTGTATTATCATACTCCGAAATCAACTTTTTTTCAATAGTACAAGCCAAAATCACAAAATTGTCATTCAATTTTGCTATTAAATCCTTCGAAATATTGGTCATTTCGCCGAAAGATTTTACACATTTTTTATGTAACCAGTCATAAATCTGATTTGTGCGAAATTTAGGCAAGCCTAATTTAGTTAATTCAGAAAGCAATTCTTCGTAATTCAAAGATAATATATCAATTTTTTCCACACAAATCACTCCTTTTCAAAAACTGCAATAAAAAATCCATCGCAGTTATTTTTACCCGGTAAAAGTGTAAGGTAATCACCCTCGTCAATTGCCCTTTCAATATGCGGCAAAGCCTTAACACTTTTAAATTCGGGATGATTATTTAAAAAATCATTACATACCTTGCGGTTTTCATTAGGGTTAACAGAACACGTTGAATACACAAGTCTGCCACCACTTTTTACATAAGCAGATGAAACATCAAGAATTTTTTTCTGTATAGGAATCAACGATTTAATTTCATCTAAATCTTTATATTTAATTTCAGGCTTTTTTGTAATTATACCAAGCCCCGAGCAAGGCACATCACAGAGAACTCTGTCTGCCATAGGGAAGGAATCATTAAATACAGTACCATCATTTACTGTTGGTCTGATGCAATCAATACCAAGATTTTTTGCACCATCACCTATAAGCTTTGTGCGTGATTCATAAATATCACAAGAGTAGAGCTGTCCCCTATTTTCCATATACTCTGCAGCGGTAAAGCTTTTACCACCGGGAGCAGAGCAAACATCAATCATAGTACATCCCGGGTATGGAGCAAGTGCTTCAATACAATATTGTGATGAAATATCCTCAACGTGAAACAGACCTTTTTTAAACGCATCAAGCTCATAAACCGCATCATTCAGCGTGATGTACAAAGCGTTGTTGACATCTGTCTTTTCTACACCTACACCATCATTTACGAGCATATTTATAAGCTCGTCAGTTGTAGTTTTTATTGTATTAACTCTTATTGTGATTTTTTTAGGCTCAAGCGCAGCCTTAAGAAAGTTTTCAGTATTTTCAGTACCATAGTGATAAATAAGCAGATTAACAAAATCCTTTGGTGCAGAGTAGACCACAGAAAAACGTTCTGCATCATTCAAATCATCTGATAAAACAAAGCCCTCGTTAGCAACCTTGCGTAAAACAGCGTTAACAAGGCCACCGGCAAAACCGCATTTATTGTTTTTAACAAGCTTTACACTTTCATTTACAGCGGCAGATTCGGGGATTTTATCAGAAAAAACAAGCTGATAAACGCCCATACGCAACGCAACAAGAACAGTTAATTTCAATCTGTTTAATGGTTGGTTTAAATGCTTTGAGATTATGTAATCAAGAGTTATTTTTCGTTCAATAACACCATAAACAATTCGCGAAATAAAAGCACAATCAGTGCTGTTGCGGCAAAACGCTTTAACAGCACTGTCAATAGCAAGGTTTGAATAAGCCTTATCTTTTTCAATTTTTAAAAGAATTTCAAAGGCGATTTGCCTTGCGGTTTTAGTCATTAATCTCTTCTCCCGGTGAAACGTAAAACAAGCCTTAATATTTGTGCAACACTTACTGCAAGAGCAGCAACATAAGTCATTGCTGCGTTTTTAAGCACTTTTTCGGCACCTAACTTTTCTTCAAATGTGAGCAAACCATTTGACTCAATAACGTTGATTGCACGATTACTTGCATTAAACTCAACAGGCAAAGTAATCAATTGAAAAACTGCGGTAAATGAGAAAAATCCGATACCAACCCAAATAAGTGGCTCAAAACTTAAAACAAGACCTATTAAAAGCAAAGGCATTGAAAGAGTGGAGCCAATATTACAAACAGGTAATATGGAATTACGTATCTTGATTGGCGCATAGCTTTCAGCGTGTTGCGCAGCATGACCAGCCTCATGACAAGCAATACCTACAGCAGCAATCGAGGACTTATTATACACTCCCTCAGAAAGCTTTATAAGCTTTTGAGTAGGGTCATAACAGTCAGAAAGATTACCACCTGTCGGCACGATAGCAACGTCAGTTACGCCGTAATAATTAAGCACCATCTGAGCCGCCTGAGCACCTGTTATACCACGTGAATTGCCAAGCTTAGAGTATTTGCTATAGGTTGATTTAAGTCGCCAGTTAATTATCATAGATGCAAAAATAACAGGCAAAACCAAAAGAATATAATATCTGTCAATTAAAAAATATGGCATTATATCCCTCCTGAAATTTTATCTTTACATATATTTTAAACTATAATATTTAAATAATGAATAATACTATATGAACAAAATGTTAACAATTAACCTAATATTGTACCTTCAGTGATGGGGTGTCCCCTGAAAAAGTCGGCTGCAGACATTCTTTTTTTACCCTCATATTGAACATCTTTAACAACAACAGCCTTACCATCACCACAAAAAATTGCAAGTCCGTTTTTCAGAACAACAGCCTCACCAGGTTTACCACCATGTAAATCCTGTGAAATTTGTGATGAAAACAGTTTAAGATTTTTACCATCAAGCACAGTAAGCGCTACAGGCCACGGATCAAGACCACGAATTTTATTATGAACCTTTTGTGCAGACTCATTAAAATCAACAGGAGACATTGATTTATCAAGCATTGAAGCATATGTGCTTTTACTGTCATCCTGCTTAACGGGTGTTAACTCCCCTTTCGGAAGCTTTTCGAGTGTTTCAATAAGTAAATCAGCACCCATAACGGTAAGTCTGTCATACAACTCACCAGAAGTTTCATTTTCACCGATTTTTGTTGTTGCGGTAAGCAACATATCACCTGTATCAAGACCGACATCCATTTGCATTGAAGTTACACCGGCAAACTCTTTACCATCAAGCACACTCCATTGAATAGGTGCAGCACCACGATATTCAGGAAGAATTGAACCATGAATATTGATACAACCATACTCAGGAAAATCAAGAAAATCCTTAGGTAAAATTTTGCCGTAAGCCACAACAATAACAACATCAGGCTTAAGCTCATTAAGTATTTCAACACCAACACCATTTTTCAGGCTATCTGGCTGAAATACAGGAATATTGTTATCTAACGCCACTACCTTTACAGGTGGTGGTGTTAAAATTGCTTTTCTGCCAACAGGCTTGTCAGGTTGAGTAAATACACCAACAACCTCATATTTTGCCTCAATCAAAGCCTCAAGGGGCTTTACGGCAAAATCAGGTGTACCCATATAAACAACTTTCATATTATTCAGTCTCCGCTTCTGTTTTATAAAGAACTTCACCCTCATCAAGCTTGTCTTTATAAAGAATTCCGTCAAGGTGATCAATTTCATGGCAGAAGCAACGTGCCTTAAGACCCTCACCTTTATAAAGGCACCATTTACCTTCACGATTCTGTGCCTTTACCTTAACTGTCATAGGACGTGTCACAATACCGCAAAGACCTGGTAATGAAAGGCAACCCTCTGTACCGGTCTGCTCACCATCAACCTCAGTAATTTCGGGGTTTATAAGCTCGATAAACTCGTTGCGATCTTCACTTACATCCATTACAACAACACGCCTTAAAACGCCTACCTGAGGCGCTGCAAGACCCACGCCACCCGATTTATACATTGTTTCCTTCATATCATCGAGCAAGTCAAAAAGTCGATCATTAAAATCCGTAACAGGACGGGAAGTTTTTCTGAGAATAGGGTCATCATCTACCCTGATATTTCTAATAGCCATTTTAAATCTCCTTTAAGAGTTGAATTAAACGAGTGGATTGATATCAACTGTTATATTGGCGCTCGTATTATCAGTATTTTTCATATATTTTATTAGCAGCTCTGACATCATTTTACGGAAGCGCTTGTTATTTTTACACTTGATAGTAATAATATTACGATATCTATTGCTGATTTTACTTACACGGGGCTGCACAGGGCCCATAACGTTGATTTTAACATCATTATATTCCTCTGTAACAGCATTTTTAAGTAAATCAAAGAAAGCTTTTGCACATTGGAATGATTTATTCTGATATTCAGAGGAAAAAGTAATTGAACATATATCACAAAATGGCGGATAAACCATACTTCTGCGTATAATTGATTCTGTTTCATAAAAGCTTTCGTAATCCTGTGCTGCGGAAAGCTCAATAATTTCATTATCAGGTAAAACAGTCTGTATATATGCTTTACCTTCAAAATCACCACGACCTGACCTACCAATAACCTGAGTAAGTAAATCGAACGCCTTTTCACTGCTTCTGAAATCATCATTATATAATTGGTGGTCAATTGAAATAATACCAACAAGCGTTACCCTTGGAAAATCAAGCCCTTTTGCAACCATCTGAGTACCAAGAAGGATATCATACTCACCTTCTGCAAATGCAGTCAGCTTATCCTGATAAGAGTAACGAGCCATTGTTGTATCGGCATCCATACGCAAAACACGTGCATTAGGGAAAATATTTTCCAATTCTTCTTCGATACGCTGTGTACCAAAGCCAGCATAACTGACAGCCTTTTCGCCACATTCAGGGCAAACATCGGTATGGCTTTGTGAATGACCGCAATAATGACACATTAGCCGTCTGTTAGCACTATGGTAAGTAAGAGATATACTGCAATTCGGACAGGTTAATACATTTTTACAAGCACCACATACAGCAAAGGTGTTAAAGCCACGTCTGTTCATCAAAAGGATAGCTTGTTTATTGTTATTAAGACATTCTTCAAGAGCGTTATATAGCTCGTTACTGATAGCCCCTTTTGTATCTGATACATCTACAGTTACTACCTCGGGTAAAACAGCCTTGCCATAGCGTTTATCAAGCTTTACAAAACCATATCTACCTGAAACTGCATTGGTATATGTTTCAACTGAGGGAGTAGCAGAAGCAAGAACAAGAAGTGCATTGTTATGTGCACATCTGAATCGAGCAACATCACGGGCGTGATATCGTGGTGACATTTCTGACTTATAAGTATGCTCCTGCTCTTCATCGATAACAATAAGACCTAAATTTGAAAAAGGAGCAAATACCGCTGACCGAGTACCAATAGCAATTTTCGCATCACCGCGTTTTACCCTTTTCCACTCATCGATACGCTCACCTGCTGAAAGTGCGCTGTGAAATACTGCAACACTATCACCAAAATGTGAGTAAAAAATACCAAGTGTCTGTGGTGTAAGGGCAATTTCGGGCACCATAACAATAACGCCCTTACCGTCATTAACCACATCTTCAATCAATTTAAGAAAAACCTGTGTTTTACCGCTACCTGTAACGCCATACAAAAGATATGCGGCACCCTGGTTGCTGCGATATTTATCAAGCAATTCGGTATATGCTTTTGTCTGACTATCTGTAAGTTCTGGCGATATGGCATTTTTTTTAGATGTATCATAACGGGGTTTACGATAAATTTCACTATCATAAAGCTCTACAATACCTTTTTTGCAGAGTGTTGAAACAACCGCTTGAGTTACACCTGTAAAATAGCAAACCTCTTTAACAGAGGCACCGCCTATATCAATCAAAAGCCTTACAACAGATTTTTGTTTAACAGTAAGCGTTGAAAGTAAATCCTCAGCATCGCTTTCATTAATAGCAAGACGAACGTTTTTGACAGTTAAATCACCTGTCTTACGCTTTGTATCAACATTGGTCAAAAGCACATTTTCTTGACAAGCTTTTCTAATATCTTTGAATCATCATAAAGGCCTAAATCACCAAGAATTTTGTCTTGCTTTACAAACTTACAGCCCTCCTTAAGATAATTAAAAACTCTTTTTTCATCACAAGTAAGACTGTTGTATGTTTCATCATCAATTTTTTCTGCCATATATGTTACAACATAATTAAGACCTATACCGGCAGGAAGCATTGCTTTTGCAGCCTCAAAAAGAGTGCAAAAAGTATTCTCTTTGAGCCAGGTAACAAGTGAAAGCATTTCCTCGGTAAAAAGAGGCTCTTTATCTATAACAGAATGTATAGACTTGAGTTTAACACTGTTATCTGCCTCAAAAAGAGGCTTCACGGACAGTATAAGTCCTTGTTTTTTACGATTACCGTTACCAAAGGGCACCATAACACGGCACCCCGGCAGAGCTGTTGGCTCAAGCTCAAAGGGTACCTTGTATGAGTATGGTGCATCAAAATGATACACCAGTCCCTCGACGGCTATTGTTGCAAAATAAGCAGATTCAGACATGATCAGATGCCTGTGATTTCGTCAGGCTCAACAATTTTATATTTATCATCAAGAAGCTCATTAAGAGCAAGACTAACGGGTTTTTCTGTTGAAATCACGTTATCCTCAAGATTTTTGTCTGAAATTGTACGAGCAAGCTTTGCTGTTGCAGTAACAAGTGAGTAACGGCTAACATTACCTTCAAGTACTTTAGTAAGATCCTGATTAAGCATAATATATTCTTCCTTTCGGTTTTTATACTTTATTATATCATTGTGTTTAAAATATTGCTCATATTCTTATAACGTAAAGATTCTGCTTTAAGAATACTATATACATCATCTGCACATTCAGCAATACTGTCATTAATAACAACATAATCATACTCAGATGCCCTTTTAAGCTCTGTCTGAGCGATTTCAATACGTCTGTTATATGTTTCTTCGGATTCTGTTCCTCTGCCCTTTAAACGAGCCTTAAGAGCCTCAATTGAAGGCGGAACAATAAATATTGAAATTGATTCGGGGAAAACCTTGCGTATGTTACCGCCCCCCTCAACCTCAATTTTAAGGACAACGTTAACACCCTCATCAATAAGCTCCATAATTTTCTTTTTGGGAGTACCATAATAATTTTCACCATATTTTACGTACTCAAGAAAATAATCCTCATCAATGAGCTTTTCAAACGTAGCAACATCTGTAAAGTAGTAATCAACGCCGTCTACCTCACCATCCCTCATAGGACGTGTTGTCATTGAAATTGATTGCTTCATATTTATAGGGCGTTTTTTTAGCTCGGCAAGAACAGTATCCTTACCCGAACCTGATGGTCCTGAAAAAACAAGCAATAAGCCTTTAGTCTTCAAACCCAAAATCACGACCACCTTTCACATCGTTAAACCTTGTTAATAATTGTTCAGCAGTTAAAAACGAAAGAACCACATTATCACTATCAGTAATAATAACACCCTTTGTTTTTCTGCCGTGGGTTGCATCTATAAGCTGCGCCCTTTCTTTACACTCCTGAATCATACGCTTTGCAGGTGCAGAATCAGGGCTGATAACAGCAATAACTCTATCGGCATTTATAAGGTTGCCGAAACCTATATTTATAAGCTTCATAGTTTACTCTATATTCTGAATTTGTTCTCTGATTTTTTCAACCTCTGCCTTAATGTCGATAACTCTACGTGCAATATCAACATCTTGTGCCTTTGAACCGATTGTGTTAGCTTCACGATTAATTTCCTGCACAAGGAAGTCGAGCTTTCTGCCGACAGCCTCGCTTGAATCAAGCATTGTATGAAGCTGTTCAATGTGACTTCTGAGCCTTACAGTTTCTTCAGCAACAGCAACCTTATCAGCGTAAATCGCTGCCTCTGTAAGAATACGTGACTCATCGATCTGGGTATCACCAAGAACAGTTTTCATACGTTCAAGTAATTTTTCTGAATATGCTTTAACAGTTTCAGGTGAACGCTTTTCAACATATGAAACATTATCAAGAATAATATCTGCCCTTGAAAGAACATCCTGTGAAAGCTTAGCACCCTCAGCAAGACGCATATCAACAAAGCTTTTAAGAGCCTCACTTACAACGGGACTAACCTTTGACCAGAGTAAATCTTCATCAACAGGTGCCTTTGAAATAGAAAGAACATCTGAAAAACGAGCAACCGACATAGCAGTTATATCATTTGTTATACCAAAAGATTCTGAAATAGAATTAACTGCATCAACGTAACCCTTTGCAAGGGGCTCGTTTACAGAAACAACTACACTTTCATCAGCAGTTGCTTCAATCTGCACTGAGCACTCAACCTTACCACGTGAAATTTCAGTCTGAAGAAGAGCTTTGATTTTTTCTTCGAGAAATGAATAAGTACGTGGAATTTTAGTATAAAGCTCAAAATAGCGGTGATTTACGCTACGGATTTCAACCGTAATATTATAACCCTCAACAGAAGCCTGCCCTCTGCCGAAGCCTGTCATACTTCTAACCATAATCTACGTCCTTTTATGATTTATTGTCATAGAATTATACTAAATATATAAAAAAATGTCAATTTTTATTGTGATTGAAGACGATGCACTTCATCATCTGTAAGGTCGCGCCAACTACCAACCTTAAGCATACCAAGTTTAACGGAGCCTATAGCGTTTCTTTTGAGTCTTATGACATCAAGACTGACCTGCTCACACATTTTACGAATCTGACGGTTTCTGCCCTCGTAAATAGTGATTTCAAAAACACTTCTTGCGGCGCTTTTTTCAATAACACGAACATTTGCAGGTAAGGTATCTCTGCCATCACCCTCAATATCAATGCCTGTTTCCAGCTTTTGAATCTGTGCATCATTTATATTTGAACGAACAGTAACACGATATGTTTTTGCAACGTGCTTACGAGGATGCATAACAGCATTAGCAAACGCACCATCATTTGTAAGCAACAAAAGTCCCTCTGAATCTCTGTCAAGTCTGCCTACGGGGTAAACGGTTGCGCCAACATCCTGTACAAGCTCGGCAACACATTTTCTGCCCAGTTCATCACTCATTGTAGTAACGTATCCGCGCGGTTTATTAAGCATAATATAGTATTTTTGCTTTACTGCAACAACCTTTTTACCGCTTACGGTAACTGTATCCTTTTTAGGGTCAACCTTATCACCAATCTGTGCGATTTTGCCGTTAACCTTTACTTTACCCTGTTTTATAAGCTCCTCTGCCTTACGACGGGATGCAACAGAGCATTCTGATAAATATTTTTGTAATCTTTCCTGTGCCATAATTCACGTCTGTCTCTGCGACAGTCCTTTTCTTAAAAATTCTTTTATTTTATCTATTGGTTTATCAGATTTGAGAATGATTAAATTGTCTGCATTTTCAGTTGAAATAACAGGTATATCAAAAGCCTTTTTATTATTGATGATAAAGCTGCAATTCCCTACAACGTCAAATGACTTTACTCCCCCATAAACGAAAGGAGGGATATAAAAAAGTGTACTGACAGATGGTTTCTTATCCACGTAAGGAATGATTATTTCCTGGGAAAATGCCGTTGATACCTGTTTTTTACTACTACCAACAACCATTATATCGGGTGTATCTGCATTAAATGTAAAGGTTTTGACACGTGAAAAAGCATAATCATACAATTTTTTATGGTCCTGCCAATCATCAGGTGCATTAAGAGTCACGCAAACAAGAATAACATTATTACGTTTAACTGCAGTAACAAGACACCTGCCAGATGCTTTGGTAAAGCCTGTTTTAATACCAAAAGCACCATCGTACATTTTAATAAATTTATTGTGATTATAAAGTGTTACAGAGCCTCGCTCACCATAAGAAACCTTTGCACTTTTTAGTGAACATATGCTACAAAAAACAGGGTTTTTAACAGCATATGAACCCAAAAGAGCCATATCATAAGCCGTTGAATAATGACCATCTTCGGTTAACCCTGACGGATTAACAAAATTGGTTGACGTCATACCAATCGTATGACACTTATTATTCATAAGCTTTGCAAACTGCGTTTTACCACCTGCAATAAATGTTGCTGTTACGTTAGCAGCATCATTACCACTTGAAATAAGCATACCTTTAACAAGGCATAAAAGTGAAACATTGTCACCTGCTTTAAGCCCCATAGACGTACCTTCAACAGATATATCCTCTGACTTTATAGTAGTAGTAGTAGAATATAACTTATTACTCTCAAGGGCAACAATTGCAGACATAATCTTGGTGGTACTTGCAATCCCCTGCTTTTTATGAGGATTCTTTTCAAAAACAACCTCGTTTGTATCAGCAATCATAACAACAGCACATTCTGCAGAGATATTTAAATCGGCAGAATATACATTGATAACAAAACACGATACCAATAGCGATAATACTACTAAAATGCAAACAAATCTAATCTGCAAAAGTAACCACCTGCTTTCAACCAATAATATGCAGGTGGTTATTTAAAAATTAGTGTAATTATTCAGCTGATTCGTCAGCACCCTTGTTCTTTTTGAGTGATGTGATTTTATCAAACATCTCAGGTACAAGGCTAACCGCTCTTTCAACAGCGTTATCGTCAGAAACGATGTGCTTGATTGTTACATCGCCATCTTTAATTACAAGGAAAGCTACAGGGTTAATTGTAATACCTGCGCCACCTGCACCGCCGAAAAGCTCTACATTGTTCTTTGAGGGGAAGTCTGAACCACCTGATGCAAAGCCATATGTAACCTTTGATACAGGGATAATTGTAAGACCATCAGGGAGAACAATAGGCTCACCTATAATTGTGTCTACATTTACAAGGTCTCTTACTTTCTCGATTGTTGTGGAAAGGATTCCGTTAGCTGATTTTTCCTTCATTGTGAAGCACCGTCCTTATTTATATTAGTTTTATTATTTGTATTTTTAACCTCTGCATCAGTTTGATCAGAGTCATTAACAACTACCTTGGTTTTATCGCTTTTGCTTTTTGCAAAAAGGATTTTAAACAATACTTTAAATACAAGCTGTAAAGCAAGTACGACAGCAGCATTTGTTACGTGGATTGGTGTAAGGTACATATTAACGTATAACTCTGCCTGATTTTTGGTAGCCAAAAAGTCAGGACTAATGTCAAAATCATACTTTTTAACCTTACTTGTTGAAACAAGCTTACCTAAAACAGGATAAAGCCAAGCACAAAGTCTGCCGTGCTTTATAGCTGTAGTGGCAGCATCATTACCTGCAGTAACTATTGTTAAGTAAAGCTCGTCAAAAACAAAGGTTTTATAAAGTTTACCAAAGAACCCGCTAAGTGAATTACCGACTGCACGAAGCATTTTCACAATGCCATCATAACCCTGGTCAATATAAAGTTGTTTAAGTAAGCCATTACCCTGCTGTTTGGTAACAGGCTTGTCCTTCTTGTTTTCTTCGGGTGGTTTATCCTCTTTAGTATCTTCTTTTTTTCCCTTTTCCTTTTTAGGTTTCTCTTTTTTAGGCTTTGTAGAGTCTACCACAGGAATTTTCAAAAAAAGGTACTTAATCCACACCTTTGTATGCTCACCATAATCAATAATTATATGAACACGGATAGAAAACAGGATGACGAAAAATAATATTATGCCTAAAAGCGTGTACAAAACAGGCATTTTATCACCCCTTGGTGTAATAATCTTTATTCGCTCTGGCTATCATCAGCGGTGACACCGTCACCATCAAAAAGCGACAACTGACCATTATCAACATCTGACATTAAAATATCTTTATCATTTTGAGGTAATTCAGGTAAATCATCTAAGCTATTAAGTGAAAAACACCTCAAAAAATCAGCCGTTGTACCATAAAGCACAGGTCTGCCCGGTACATCCAGCCTACCCTTTTCTTCAACAAGACCACGCTGACAAAGTGTATTAACAACACCCGAGCAATCAACACCACGTATTTGCTCTATGTAAGGCTTAGTGATAGGCTGATTATACGCAACAATTGCAAGCACCTCAAATGCCGCCTGTGAAAGTGGTGCATTACGTTTTAAATCAAGCACGTCACGTACAGCATCAACGTATTCTTTTTTACTGCAAAGCTGATACTTTGTATCAAGCTTTAAAAGACATATTCCGCTATCATCTGCTTCGTACTTATTTTGCAAAGCATCAAGACAAAGTAAAATCTGCTCATCATCCATACCGAGTACAGTTGAAAGCTTATTATATTCAATAGGCTCGGCTGCAGCAAAAAGCACAGCCTCAACCATTGCAACTTGTTTATTATTAATCAAGAATCTTCATTTCCTTCCAAAAGTTCTATCTGAATGTCCTCGCCTTCACCGGAAACATAAATTGTTTTGTTTTTGGCAAGCTCAAGCACAGCAAGAAAGGCTGCAATTAAATCTGACCTTGACTGAGCCTGACGATATAAATCAAATAATTTGGTTTTGCGTTTTTTCTTAAGTGAAGTAACAATTGACTCTATTTTTGAACCAACCGAAACAATTTTACGAGTAACAATCGCCTTAAATGTATCGATTGATGGTGGTAAGCGTCTTAATTTTTTACCTGCAGCAACAGAATATGCAGAAAGCAGCTCTGAAGGCTCATGAAGCCTTTTATACGACATATCCGGTGATACGTTTTCAGGATATTCACGTACAGAATAATTAAAGCCATCTGTCATTTCTGACAACTTACCTGCAAGTATTTTACAATCGCGGTATTCAAGAAGTTCATCACGTAATTCATTTTTTAATTCCTCTGCCTCATCATAAACGGGCAAAAGCGAAACCGTTTTTATATAAACAAGACGTGCTGCCATTTCAAGAAATTCACTGGCAACATCCATATTCTCCTCCTGCATTTCGCGGACATACGAAACGTATTGTTCAACAAGCTCGAGAATAGGAATGTCATATATATCAATTTTATGTTTTGTTATAAGATGCAAGAGCAAGTCCATAGGACCTTCGAACACCTCAAGTTTATAAGAAATCTGCTCCATAATTAACTCATCCTATTAATCTGAAAGGAAGTGATGCTATAAAATTCAACCCAAAGAAAACAATGTCTGAAAGGTAGTTAAGCGGTACCGAAAGTACATTTGTAAAAAGTAACGCAAACAATGCAATCTGAATATACCTTTCATACTGCATAACCTTGTAGTAATATTTATCAGGAATTACTGCTGTTGCAATACGTGAACCATCAAGTGGCGGTATTGGTAACAGATTAAAAACTGCAAGACCGATATTAATCTGAGCAGCAAAAGAAAAGAACAGCATAATGTAACCGATAATTGTTGAATTAATAAGTGTAAACACACTGAGCATACTACAAAGGTTACATATAACCAAAGCAATAAAAGCCTGAATCAGATTGCTGACGGGCCCCGCAAGAGCAACGATCGCCATACCAACCTTTGGCTTTTTGAAGTTATGCATATATACCGAAACAGGCTTTGCATAACCGAAACCACAAACCAATATCATAAGTGCGCCAATAGGGTCAATGTGAACTACAGGATTAATTGTAAGTCTGCCCTGTAAACGAGGTGTATTGTCACCTAACTTAACAGCAGCAAAGGCATGAGCAAATTCATGAAGAGGTGCTGCACAAAAAATAACAAAAAGCATTGAAAAGAGGATAACACCCAATTCAACAAAGCTCACATCACCGCTTATAAATTCTCTGATATAACTAAGCATATAAACACCTATTTCTAAAATTTTACTATAAAGGAACAAAAAGGTCAATAATTAACCTTAAAATCAACGGGCAACAACCACAACTCTATCAAGATTTGATGCATCCTTGATTATATTCCCTTTATCTGCTTTACCTAAAAAGAGTGATAAAATATCATTAGCCTGGTCCTCGCCACACTCCATAGCAAGAAAACCGCCACGATTGATAAGCGGATACCACATATCACAAAGGCTACGGTAAAACACAAGACCATCATCACCGCCATCAAGTGCAAGACGTGGCTCAAATAAAACCTCGCTTTGTAAAGTATCAATCTCATTACTTCTGATATATGGTGGGTTTGAAACTATCAGATCAGGCCTTGGCAAACCAATAAAACTACTGTTATCAAGCATATCTGCTTTAATTACCTTAACATTATCAACATCAAGAAGCTCTTTGTTCTGCCTTGTGTATTCAAGTGCATCATCAGATATATCTATGCAATACACTATAACCTGGTGACACCTTTTAGCAATAGATAAACCGACACAACCGCTGCCACAACAAAGGTCAAAAACAACCTTAAGACCCTTTTTATTTATTTTTTCAACAGCATATTCAACAAGAATCTCTGTTTCAGGTCGAGGAATAAGAACACCCTTACCTACTTTAAACGAATATTTGTAAAAGCCCCACATACCGATTATGTACTGTAGCGGCTCATGAGCACAACGTCTTTTTACACAATCCTCAAAGTGAATAAGCTTAACCTCGTCTATGGCATCACCCGAATGCATAAGAAGGCCTGTTTTATTATATCCGAAGCAATACGAAACAAGCTGCTGAGCATCAAATTCAGGGCTGTCACATTGTGCATCAGAAAGGGCTTTTACCGCCTCACGATAAACGGCATAAAGTGTTTTCAATTATTCATCCTCCGCTGTGTCAGTCAACGAATCTTTTTCAGCATCAGCCTTTTCTGGTAAACCGTAAAGAACTGCCTTAATTGATTCAATACCAACCTCAATAATATCATCTGTAGGCTCTTGTGTTGTAAGTCGCTGCATAAAAAGCCCTGGTGCAGATAAAAATCTTACAAAAGCGTTATCGTGCTTACCTGCAAATCTGATAAACTCATAACCTATACCAACAGTAAGCGGTAAAATAAGAAGCTTGACAGCCATCCAAATTATTCTATTAACCTCTTTAAGCTCAGGGAAAAGTACTACAAGAAGTGAAGAAATAAGAATACTGATTATAAGAATAACAAAAATAAAGCTTGTACCGCATCGTGGATGGAAACGACTCTGTTTTTTTACGTTTTCAACAGTAAGTTCAAGCCCTGCTTCGTAACAGAAAATTGATTTATGCTCGGCACCGTGATACATAAAAACACGTTTGATATCGGGAATTTTTGAAACGATCCAGATATAAGCAACAAAAATAACCATTCTCATAATGCCTTCAAAAAGAGGATGCAGATTAATGAGTGCATCTTTAAAGATATGTTTATCAGCAAGATCAACAACAAGCGCGGGTAAGTAAGTAAACAACCCGAAGGCAAGTAACATACCAAGAACCAAAGAAAAGCCTGTAATAACCGCCATCATTTTAGGGCCAAAATGATCTGAAAGCCACTTATCAAGCTTTGACATTTTTTCGGGATCCATATCTTCATCATCAATACCAGCTTTTTCTGCAGATTTTTCCATGCACTTAAAGCCGAAAAGCAAGGATTCAACCATATTTACAATACCGCGGATTAATGGCCATCCTGCAGGTTTGAATTTATCACGAAGGTGTTTTACCTCTAACTCCTCTGTATCAATAGAACCGTCAGGCAATCTTACTGACATAGCCGCACCCTTTGGGCCCATCATCATAATACCTTCAATGAGTGCCTGTCCACCTACCGAAACAGGTGTATTACATTCACACTCTTTGTTTTTATTGTTTTTCATTTTCTGTCACTCTCATTTCTTCGATTAAAGATGTTACAGGCTCAACAGAAACCTTTTCGATAGGTAAAACAATTGTAACCGTTGTACCTACATCCACCTCACTATTGATTTCAATATCACCATTATGAAGCTTGATAATTTCATCAACAACAGCAAGACCGATACCCGAACCTCGCACCTGAATATTAGCTTTATAAAATTTCTTTTTAACATTGGGTAAATCCTCAGGTGCTATACCACAACCCGTATCGGAGAAGTTAATAGTAAGAACACCATCATCTACCTTAGCATCAACCTTAACGTATCCACCCTGCTTATTATACTTAAAAGCGTTATCTAGTATATTCACAAACACCTGTTTGATTCGGTTAGGGTCACCCATCATAGGTGCAGGAATTTCAGGTGCATTATAGTTAATTTCAATACTATCACGTTTTGAGCGTTCTTTGAATACGAAAACCGCCTCATCAAGCTCTGCAAGAACATCTATCTTTTCAAGCCTTAAGGTAAGGTTACCGCTTTGCATACGCGAGAAGTCAAGCAGTTCTTCAACAAGGTGAGAAAGACGCTCAGACTCGTTGATGATAACCTCTGTTCCCCTACGGGAAATCTCTCTATCCTCACCATCAAGCTCTTTAAGCATTTCACCCCAGCCCTTAATTGCTGTAAGAGGCGTTCTTAATTCGTGAGATACTGTTGATATGAAATCATTTTTCATTTTATCGGCAACGGCAACCTCATTAATCATCGTATTGATTGATTTGGCAAGATCTGTAATTTCGTCTTCGTTTTTATCCTCGCTCTCAATTCGAACATCATAATTACCTTTTGCAATAAGCTTTGCAGTTTCGTTAATTTTCTGTAAAGGTGCAACAATAGTCTGAACAAAGAAAACACCTGACAGGGCAACAAAAAACAAAGCAACAACATATACTGCAAGTAAAATGAACGAAAAACTGAGAATCTGCCTGTCAATACCGCGCATAGATGTCATAAACCTTACGGCGCCGGAAAACTCACCATTTTTTGTCTGCGGTAAAACCATAGCAACACTTGCAATATGCTCACCATTACGATTATAACCAAACCACTTACAAACACCTGTGTTGGTCTTTTGAGCATCTTTAACGTCACCCATTGTTTTTATCTGTTCATCAGACGCAAAGCCTGAAGAAGACACAAGAACATTACCGGTCTTGTCAATTACCTGTACCTCTATGCGACTTTTATCAGCAAAGCTATCTGTAAACTCTTTAGCCTTCTGAGAAAAAACAACATCATCACCATCAACGTATGGTGTAAAGTATGTTATAACCGTTTCATTAGCATATCCTGACAGATAATTAACAACATAGTTACGATAGTAGCTTGTAAAAAACATAACGCAAGCTGCAACAAGAACAAGCAATATCAAAGCTGTGATAAGTAATGTGTTGGTAGCCCAACGTTTAGTAATACCCTTTAATAAAAAGTTTGATTTAATAGCGTTAAATCTCGATACAAAGCCTTTTTTCAATGAAACTATAATATCTTTTTTATCATCAGAAGAAATATCGGTTTGGTTTTCGATATCGTCAATAAGTTCAACATGATTCTTAAATGAATCCTTAACTTTTTTCATTACCTATCACCTCCTTAACATTATTTAAAATCAATGTATTTAATTTAATTTAATTCCACTTATAGCCCATACCCCAAACTGTAACAAGATGCTTGGGAATTGAAGGCTCATCCTCAACCTTCATTCTGAGACGTCTGATATTTACGTCAACAACCTTTTCATCACCATAGTATGACTCACCCCATACCTCTTTGAGGATATCTGTACGGCTGAGTGCCATACCGGGATTTGAGAAAAAATATTCGATAATCTGAAACTCAACCTGAGTGAGTTCAATAAACACACCACGCTTTGAAAGAGTGCGATTGCGAAGACTAAGCTCGAATGGTTCAAGAATTATTTTATCTGCCCTTACAGGCTGTTGTGCGGGTGCTTGTGTATTCATAGCAACACGACGATAAACGCTATCTACCCTCGCCATAAGCTCTGATGGTGAAAATGGCTTTGTAATATAATCATCTGCACCCATCAAAAGTCCTGAAACCTTATCCATTTCCTGAGTTTTTGCGGTAAGCATAATGATACCAACTGTACTGCTTTCACCGCGAAGATGCTTACAAACCTCGAGTCCATCAACATTAGGCATCATAATATCAAGAAGCACTACGTCAAACTCACCATTTTTGCTGTTATAAATGTCAAGCGCCTGTTGACCATCACACGCCTCGGTTACTTCATAACCAGCACGTTTAAGTGTAATTGAAATAATCTCGCGGATAGCTGACTCATCTTCTGCAATAAGTACTTTTTTCATAAATAATCCTCTTTCAAATAAATGTATCTTTTAATTCAGCGTAATAACTGACGAATCTATCATATCTTTAGTGATACCGAATTTTTTTCCTTTCTCGGTTATCTGATAGTAAAAATCACCCGAATTTTCAGACCTGAGTAATTCACCCGGAATTTCATTTGTTATTTCGTTACCTCTGTACATAATAGAGAACAACTCGTTACCCATAGCGGAATCCTCCTGGTCCCACTCATAGAAGACAAGACCTTCGCGCAAGGTATCATATTTTACGGTAACAGTACCCTTCCAGCTATATTTGAATAAATAACCATCAATAGGATTAAGTAACGTAAGAAGAGTATTTTTACTGATATCACCCTTAATGTTAGTCCATTCAAGCATAGTAAACACAAAGGTACCATCACTATTAACTACCGACAGCTCATCAGAATCACCATAAATGGTAGTGAGTACAGGTATTTCAATTAAACCATCGGAATCAATATCATCACATTGAACAAGATAGTTACGGGAGTTTGAAATTGCAGCATCCGAAAAAGCTCTCACAGGTAAATTCAAAGAAGAATCCCAATAAACCATTTCAGTAAAAATCATTTTTTCATTTTTTACACAATCAATGAAAAGTCTTGAGGTACTTGATTTACCCTGCTTTACAATATCATTTTTAATACCTACAACAGATTGAATACTGCCATCTAAAGGTACCTCACCGTATTTCACAAGCGCATTTTTATCAGATATCGTAAAAACTCTCAGATACGATTTTTGCACACTACCTGTATCATCGATATAAATAAGACATAAATCCGTTTTACCATCACTATTAAAATCGACAAAGCTTTTGGCAACACCATATTCACTACACAACGAACGCAAATCGAGAGGGGTTTCAGCACCAACACAACCTTCAAACGCTGTAAGTATACGTGTTGTTTTATTATCCATCAAAGTCCAGCTTATAAAAATCTCGGGCTTTTTATCATTGTTAACATCAACAAAGTTAACATCGTAAATACCATTACCCGCACCCTTAACATCAGCGCAAAATTGCCATTTATTATTAACATCCTTCAAAAGAAGAACTCTGACAGATCCTTCGGCATTTGACTCAGAATAAAAAACAAAAACCTCATCAATACCATCACTGTCAATATCATAAAAAACAAACGGGCTTTGATAATCACCTGATGTTGGTGACTTAAGTTGAACTGTTTTATCCTTCATCAACTCTTTAAAAACCTTTTGAATTTCACCATTTTCACCTGATTGCGATGGTGGTGAAAGCAAACTCTCAACTGAAAAGAAATTAAGAGAGCAGCCTGAAAAACAAGTAACTATTACTAAAACAACAACCAATAAACTTAAATAACGATAAAATTTCATACTGCCCTCCTTAAAGCTTTAATTTATAGTAACCTCTACACTATAGGTGCCGCAAACCCAACAATCAGGGTTAGCTACAGTTACAACTGCGGGTACACTTACTGTCTGACCCTTAGTTGCAGTAACAGATGAAAGGTCAACTTCAACCGTAATCATATCCTCGGTTATTTCTTTAATAATATTTTCCTTACCAACAATGGCAACCGATTTATTAAGACCGGGTATTTTATAATTAACCTTGTTAGGATTATTCACGGTGAATTTATCAGATGAAATTGTAAAATACTCCTGAGCATAACCTTCAAGGTCAACCGATACCTCAAACTCAGATACAGTATCATCTAAAGCGGTGGTTTCACTTGAGCTAAACACAAAGGTGTCATTACCCGGATAAAGATTCTTAAAATCGATTATACCAACTGAAACCTCTGTTGTTTTATCATATTCATCCACAATAACCTTAAAATCAGCCGACGCGGGGTTAATTTTATATTTAAGCGGAGTGGTAACAAGATTATCTGGTGCATTTTTAAATGTAACCACTGAATTAGCTTTTTTAACTTTAAACACAGGAATTGTCATAACAACTTTATCTGAGCTTAATTCAAGATATTTGAATTCACTCTGATCATTTTCATCATAAAGCACAATGTCGGTTTCGGTAGACATATTTGATACAAGTGGTGACTTAAGCACATAATGTGTTTCAACACGATCAATTTTATTTATCTCTGTAGAAGGACCTGTTACAGTTACATAAGTTTCTGAGAGCTTAATCTCACCCTCAGCAAAGCCCTCACTTACAATAGGCATATTATTTTTATCAATCTTTGGTTCAATAACAAGTTGAACTGTTTTGAGTGTATCAAAGTAAACATCAACACTTTTTTGTGAAAGTGAAGATACTGTAAAATCATTCGAGCCATTAGCAGGTTCACTTTTCAAAATAAGGTTCTGAACACCAACGGAGTTTACATTGTTGGTAATCGCATTAACAACAATATCTTTTTCGGTAAGATTTGAAATCTGATATTTTTTACCCGTAACAGTAACATCAACATAAAATTCAGAATCACCGAATACCTCAAGATCAAACTGTGATGGTACTGTTGTATCAATTGTAACCTTTACACCTTTAATTACCCTGCTTGCCTGAGGACTTACACCAACAACAACCAAAACCCAGATAACCATTGCCGCAAACAAAGAGAAAACAAAAACGAATTTATCATTCTGAAACAGTTTATTTATCAAGCTTTTCTTCTTCATTACGTTTCTCCTTCCTGGATTTTTTAGCCTTTTTGGGGCTTGATGTTTCATCTGTAACGGTAACTACAAGCTCACTAAGAAGCATTTCACGCAGACTACCTGTTGAAATATCACGTGTAAGCTCACCGTTTTTTGCAATTGATATTGAACCGGTCTCTTCAGAAACAACAACTGCAACAGCATCAGTATTTTCTGTTATACCGATAGCCGCTCTGTGCCTTGTACCAAGATCAGTAGCAAGTGCAGAATTTTGTGTAAGAGGAAGAATGCAACCCGCTGAATAGATTTTGCCATCACGCACAACAACAGCGCCATCATGTAAAGCAGAATTCTTAAAAAACAAGCTATTAAATAACTCAGGCGAAGATTTTGCATCAACCATTGTGCCTGTTTGTGCAATATCTTTGAGAAGTGAATTTTTTTCAAAAACAACAAGGGCACCCGTGCAAGTACTGCTCATATCATCGGCAGCTTTACAAAAATCGTTTACCGTGTCACTAAGCACACGCTTGTGTTCACTTTCGTTACGGAAATTGAAATTGAAAAAATCTTTTATTGATTGTCTGCCAAATCGTTCAAGCACAGAACGAAGGTCAGGAGCAAACAAAACAACAAGAATTATAAGACCATTTTCAAAAAGTGTACCTAAAAGGAACTCACTTGCCTCCATATTAGCGATTTTAACAATCGTAAAAACAATGAAAAGAAGTGCAATTCCTTTTACAACCTGAAAAGTTCTTGACCCCCTGATGATTTTAATTCCCTCATATATAACAAAGGCAACAAGTAAAACATCAAGTAAATCTGACATGAAATTAAAGCTTGACAACGCACCTAAACCTTTGTCGATATAGCTCATTATAACATCCATAAACAAATGCTCCTCTCTGTTTATTGGCGAAACAAAACAATTTTACCCAATATATGAATTAATTATATCATATATTATTTTAAAATGCAATTTTTCTAATTAAATTTAATAGAATATTTATATCTTTTTTTGTCGTAAAATACGAGGGTGAAACTCTTACCGCACCGCGAGTATCTGTACCCATAAATTTATGTGCTAACGGCGAACAATGAAACCCTCCGCGAACCGCAATATTATGCTGAGAAAGCAACATCGCAACCGATTCACTATGCATTTTTTTCACATTAAAACTGATGATGCACGAAACAGCTTTATCTTGAGGTAAATAAACTTTTACCCCCTCAATATTTTGTAGCTCATCAGCTATAATCTGGCACTTTCTTTTTTCTTGTTTGAAAATATTATTTACGCCAATCCCATTAACTTTTTTAACGCCCTCACACAAACCACATATACCCGGCACATTTAATGTACCGCTTTCAAGTTTTTCGGGATAAGCATCAGGTTGTAAAACAGATTTTGATGAAGTGCCTGTGCCCCCCACCATCAATGCATCCGGGTTAATTCCATTAAGGATTATCGCACCTGTACCCATAGGGCCTAAAAGACCTTTATGCCCCGGTACACAAAGACAATCGATGCCCCATCCCTTCACATCAATTGGAATTACGCCTGCACCTTGCCCACCATCAACAATAAGGGTTATGCCTTTTTCTTTTGTGATTTTTGCAATTTGCTTAATCGGTAACACATCGCCAAAAACGTTTGAAACAGCCGTTATAACACATAAACGAGTATTAATTTTAATCGCATTTTTAAAATTAAACAAAGTTTCATCAACTGTTTTTCCTACGTTAAAAACAGAATAATCAGCTACACCCATATGCTTTAAAAGATGAACCGGTCGCAGTACAGAATTATGCTCAAAACACGATATTACAATATGATCACCCACATTGACCAAACCATTAATCGCAGTGTTAAGCCCTTGAGTACAATTGGAGGTAAAACACACAAACTCTGCCCCATTACCATTAAAGAAATCGTTAATAATCTGCCGTGTTTCAAAGACCTTTTCGGCTGTTTCTACAGACATTTTGTGCCCACCTCTACCAGGGTTTGCAGCATAATATAAAAACGATTTATTGACGGCATTTATTACACTAACAGGTTTGGGATAGCTTGTTGCTGCATTATCAAAATAAATCATAACACACCACCCAAATCTACTGTCCCTTTAACGGAAATCCCATTGCGTTTCAAAATATCAAAGCATCTTTTTTCAATATCATTAACATAAATAACATACCCGCAACCATCCTCATCATCAGGGAACGGATTGCGGGTAAGATATGCTTTATAGCCATTTTTTTGAAGTAGGTCGCGTCCTTTAATGGCAAGTGTTACAGAACCGACCTTTATACCTTTTTTGCTCATAAAAAACCCTTCCGTATTATGATGTACACAACAGTGTACCTTGTACATAATATGCAAGGGTTTATAGTTTGTTTACTTTTCTATAAGACAGACACAATGGGCTGAAATACCCTCTTTGCGCCCTGTGAAACCGAGCTTTTCCTCAGTTGTGGCCTTAACATTAACACAATCAACATCAACACAAAGAGCATCCGCGATATTAATACGCATAGTCTCAATGTGAGGCGCCATTTTAGGTGCCTGGGCTATAACTGTAGCATCAATATTATTCACTTTATAGCCTTTTTCAGAAATAAGCTTAACAACGTATTTCAAAAGGATAAGGCTATCTGCCCCTTCAAACTCAGGGTCAGTATCAGGAAAATGCTTACCAATATCACCCATCGCTGCTGCACCAAGTAAGCTATCCGCGATTGCGTGAAGAAGCACATCTGCATCAGAGTGCCCTAAAAGACCTTTTTCATAGGGAATAGTAACACCACCGATTATACATTTACGATTATCAGCAAATGCGTGTACATCATAGCCGTGACCGATTCTAATCATAAATTCACCTTATTTACAAAGATTTTCAAGGCAAGCAAGCTTAACAGATGTTGTAAGCACCTTAACAGCCTTTGAAAGCACCTCGGGTGTAGGGAAAGTAGGTGCAATACGAATATTGCTGTCAGATGGATCTTTACCATAAGGGAAGGTTGCGCCAACGCTTGTAAGTGTAACGCCGGCTTCTTTACAAAGGACACCTACCCTTGATGCACTACCACCAGTAACATCAAGGCTGATAAAGTAACCGCCATTAGGCTCGTTCCATTCGGCAATACCAAGACCAAGAAGATCGCTGTTAAGTGTATCAATAACCGCATCAAACTTAGGCTTAAGGATTTTTGCGTGTAACTTCATATGTGCTTTGATACCATCAACATTTTTAAAGAAACGCACGTGACGGAGCATATTGACTTTATCATAGCTGATAGCCTGAATAGTAAGGCGTTTAAGAATTTCTTTGATATTTTCAACAGATGATGCAAGACAAGCAACACCTGCTCCGGGGTAAGAAATTTTTGATGTTGATGCAACCTCAACAACCATATTTTTGTTCTTCTCGGGCAATACGTCAAAGATATTTACAAGTTCATCACTTACATCAGTAAGGTCATGAACAATATAAGCGTTATCCCAAATAATTCTGAAATCAGGCGCAACATCAAGGTTTGCAATACGCTCAACAGTCTCTTTTGAGAATGTAATACCCTGAGGGTTTGAATATTTAGGTACAACAAACATACCCTTAACAGCAGAGTCCTTAACAGCCTCTTCAACTGCATCCATATCAGGGCCTGTAGCAGTCATAGGAATATTCACCATTTCAATACCAAGGTATTGACAGATAGCAAAATGTCTGTCATAACCAGGACAAGGGCAAAGGAATTTAACAGTACCCTGCTGTGACCAAGGTGTAAAGCCTGCACCATTGAACATACATTGTGCTACGTAATCGTACATTAATGAAAGGCTTGAGTTACCACCGATGATAACATTCTCAGGCTTAACCTGAAGTAAATCTGCAAAAAGCTTTTTACATTCAGGGATACCATCAAGAATGCCATAGTTACGTACATCAAGACCATTTTCACATTTAAAGTTACCATCATTAAGTACATCGAGCATACCATCAGAAATATCAAGCTGGTCAGCACCGGGCTTACCACGTGACATATCAATATTAAGACCCTGAGCCTTAATATCATCGTACTCTTTTTTAACTAAAGAAAGCTCTGCCTGTAACTCAGCAGCAGACATTTCAAGATAAGATTTTTTCATAAAAACTCTCCAAAAACAAATATTTTCCTATGGATTATACCAAATCATAGTGCTTTTGTAAATACAATTTTGCAACAAATAAATTTACGTTAAATTTCAATTATTATTGTATTATCACAACAATTGTTATATAATATAAGCCGTTAAATTTCTGTGATTGGAGATGAGTTAACATTGATGCAAAGAAAACTTGCTATTATTGGTGGCGGTGCTTCGGGCTTTGCAGCAGCAATAGAGGCCTGTTACAACAGTAAAATAAACGTTACAATATATGATAAATTGCCTAAAGCCTGCAAAAAAATACTCGCAACCGGTAACGGCAGATGTAACTTTTCAAACACAGATTTATCACCATCACACTTTCACGGAAACAGAGATTTTTTAAAGTATGTCTTAACCTCCCCTTTTGCAGATGATGAATCATTTTTCAGAGAAATGGGTGTGCTTACCTACTGTGAAGATGGTAGATTATACCCCAAATCACAACAAGCATC
>JAEIGA010002034.1_pt1 | contig 32185 bp, 26 predicted proteins | sample 9270691 | NCBI WGS metagenome assembly JAEIGA01 (sample SAMN17057246, study PRJNA624740) | gut metagenome | biome: biome; isolation source: fecal sample | host: Bos grunniens | place: China: Xizang | collected 2019 | reverse complement strand
TTGGTGCACCCGGTGGGACTCGAACCCACACGCCTCTCGGCATAAGAACCTGAATCTTACGTGTCTGCCAGTTCCACCACGGGTGCTTTAATGGTCGGAGCGAAGGGATTTGAACCCTTGACCTTTTGGTCCCGAACCAAACGCGCTACCAGACTGCGCTACGCTCCGTTCACATAAAGTGCGCATAAAGTAACAAATAAAAAAATAAAAAGCAAGTAAAAAATGAAAATTACGCCATAATCCTGTCGTTCCATAGGGATGTGGGTTGAATGAGATGAGCCCCAAAGGCAACCATTCATCAGAGGTTTTCATTTGCTATGTAGATACTTTCTCAAAAAGTTTTTCTAACTATAACTTACCTCTAACTGACAAAAAATAAGTAAGTTGTGTCAATTTAGATGTTATCAATAAAATCATACCACTTAACTGACTTCGTAATACAATAAATGAAAAGGAGAACATGTTCGCAGCATGTTCTCCCGAAATGAAATAACTAAATGCTGTAAAATTAAAGTTATTCCTCAATAACCACAAGGTCAACCAATCCCTCAATTGATGACGGCCGTTCCTCTGCAAAGTACGGGCGGGGGAGACGTGCAATAAACTTTCTTGGTAATGCACCCTCCACAATGACAGCGCCAATGTTCTTATCTTCAGATTTGAAGATGATTGGTTTACCCGAGTGTGGGACAATCTTTCCATCACGTACGATGTGACCGATCAACCTACCATATCCAATATCAATTTCCGTATTCTCATCGATGTCATACTTGCCACCTTTAAGTAAGAAATTGTGTTCTGCAAAACGCAAGTGGCCTGTGCCCTCATTCAAAACTGGAATTTGAGACAACTCCTTATTCAAAACCAAAAAGCCATGATTTCGAATTTGATTGTCCGCAGGAATAATCCATGAGTTGAGCCCATCTTTTTCGCTCGAATACGCAAGTTTGCCATTATAAAGCTCTAAACGCGCACCTTGACTCACAAGAATGTCAGCACCACTAATGCTATAATTTCCTAAGTTAATTCGTACCGTATTGCCTGCTGCGATACGAATACTTGATTCTAATTTTACGTTTTTCGTTAATCGATAATTCCCTGCGGCGACATTACCAAACGTTATTTCAAAGTGCTTGTTGAAATCAATTGAATCAAATGAGGGGATGTCCTCTAACACATTTTGCTCATTTATCCGTTTTGTAATTTGCTCTACAACTTCTTTCGATTTTTCTGTTTTTAAGAGCGCAATCAAAGCGTTAATATCCGTCAATTTTTGAACGACCTTGATGCGCTCATTGGGATTTGCCTCATTTTTCGCCACCTCGGCGTACTTCATTTGTTTCAACGGATGTGAATCTTCTAAACTCCAAGCGGCAGCCTCACGAACATCTGCGTCTGAATCATTTTTCGCCATATCGACAAGCATGTCCTGATCCGCAAGTCCACGAATAGCCGCGCAACGAATAAATGAATCCTCTGCATTTTTCGCTAAATCTGTAAGTAAGGCTTGATTCGTCAATTTCCTTACAGCAAGCGTCCAATGAAAACGCTCTCCAGCGTCGGCATCGGGTGCAATTCCTGTTTTCACTGCATCTACAATTAACTTCTGTTCCGTAAGCTTATCAACGGCCTTGCACCGAATAAATGAATCTTTTGCATTTTTCGCAACTTCTGCAAGTGCGTTTTGATCCGTCACTTTCTCAACTGCCGCCGCACGCACATCGTATTTTTCGTCTGTTTTCGCAATTTCGGCAAGAACGGCTTGATTCGTAAGCTTCTTAATGGCTGTTTTGCGAACCCAATCATCTTTATCGGTTTTCGCAATTTCGGCAAGCACTACTTGGTCTGTGAGGTTCTCAACCGCCGCACGACGTACATCTGGGTCTGAATCAGTTATCGCAATTACAGCAAGCACGTCTTGGTCTGTAAGATTCTTAACCGCTCCCTTGCGGACCGAACGATATTTATCAGTTTTCGCAACTTCTGCAAGTATCACTTGGTTCGTAAGGTTCTCAGCAGCTTCCCTACGAACCCGATAATCGTCATTGTATTTTGCAATTTTAGCAAGTTCTTTTTGTACTATAGCTTGTTCTGCAGCAGGGAGTTGTTCATAAGTGCGTTGTGCGCTTGATTGAGTTTCGTGGTCTGTACTTGCCATTTGTTGTGCAAGAGAAGTACACCCTATGTTAGAAAGCAACAGTGCTGTTATTGTGCCAACACATCCGAATTGTATGAGTCTTCGCTTCATTATAACCTCGCAAGATTGCAAGACACGAAAAAGGCGTGTCTCTGAGTTGTTTTATTCTCATCTGAGGCCTACCACAGCCATGACCGAAAACAAATACAAACAGAAACACGCCAGGGAATGGTTCCCTAACGCAGTCTCCGCAGTACGTTTCGTTCGGTCGTTGAAGGTGGTAGTTTCAGATGAACGAAAAATACGCGTTAACGCATTTCACTTGAGCGTCTGAGAGGTGGTGAGAGGGCGCATTACGTCTTCACTGCAACTCAAACTATGTATCATGATTATAAACCATTCTGCGTATTAGAGGCAAGTGAAAAGATGTACACGGGCTTCGCGTCTCGTTTCATAGAAATGTGCACCGAGGGGTATTGGGCATAACAGTAAAAATAGGGAAGTGGTGCGGGCTAAAAGGAGGGCACAGGGTGAGGATGCTGTATGTTTCTTTGTTTCGGCGTTTTATTCCATCGGCAGGAACGAACGGAATTGTCTATTGTGCTTATGTGTTACCTCGCATCGCCAATTTGTTCTTTTTCTCCCATCCCTTTCATCCCATTCGATCCCTTTTATCCCTTCAAATCCCCGTGCGCAGGTTTGTCACTTTTTCAGAAATTTTATCGTTTTTTCGCCTGTTGAAAACTTTTTTGAGTTATCAACAAGTTGTCAACAATTCACATTTTTCGACGCAGTTTTTGGGAAAAATTTCGGCGAATCGTCCCATTTTCGGCACTTTTGCTCCTCTTTGTCAAAACTGCATAACGCTTTGAGAAATAAAGAGATAAGTCAAAAATAGGGCGAAATCAACTCCGCTACAGTGGCTTCCTTGCGAAATTTTGGGGTAAAAGGGGGCGAAAAGTTATCAACAATTTGAGCCTTTTTGGGGGAAAGCTAAAGGAATCTCGGGTCAATATGGGCGAAATTGAGTGGCAATATGGGCGAAATTGGGTCACCAAAACAGGCGAAATTGGGTAGGTAAAGTCGCCCATTTTCTGTCGGGAATTTCGCCTGTTTTTCACGACTGTTTGACTGACTCGAGTCGGCAGAGTTGACGACTCTTCTCCATTTTGCTACACTCGCAGTGTGTGTAGAGAGAAGGTGTGGCTTTGACATGGTGTAGTATTTAGCAGTTCGGTCGCTTCGCTCCTGCAGCGCACATAGATGTGCGCAATCCGAACCTCGCCTATCAGTGCGCAGCGAAAAGCGAGCGGAGTATCTCCCGCAGTTGGTGCGATCCTGCGCTTCGCATCGTTCGTGGTAAACTTCCTAACATCGTCATTGATAGTGTAACTTTGTGAAAAATAGTGAAAAATAGTGAAATTTATGCCATCGAAAGGTGATATAATGGGGCTATGATTAAGGGCGTATTCAATAATGAAATTGTGGGTTTGCTCATGCAAATTGAGCAATCAAGGACGCAATTTAGTGGTATTAAATTACCATTGACGTTAACCGATAAACTTCGTAAAAGTTCGCGGAAAAAGAGTTCGTATGCATCAAATCGGATTGAAGGAAATCCGTTAAGTGAGGAGCAGGCTTCCGAGGCGATAGAGTCCTCTCGCCGGCATTATCTTAAGCCCGAACAAGAGATTCGCAATTACTTTGACGCATTGCTTTTCTTGGAGAAAGAAGCAGATGCGGGGCGCCCTATTTCGGTAGATTTATTACTCTGCGTTCAGGCCCTCATTGTCCGAGGTGAGAGTGCAGAGAAGAGGGGATTGCGTGGTCCAATGCCCCCTGGCATCCTATTTGCAGTCTACGATGATCTTACAGGGGCAGCAGACTATATCCCGCCAGAGGCCTCCGAACTCAAATCATTGCTTGACGAACTCTTCACATACATGTCGGATTCTACTGATCACCCATTAGTGAAGGCTGCAATATTTCATTACCAACTTTTAACGATTCATCCTTTTGAAGATGGTAATGGGCGTACTGCGCGTCTGTTAGCCGATTATTATCTTGATATTAGCGGCTATGGGTTTGGTCGCATTGGGTCGCTTGAAGAATACTTTGCGTATGATGTGGATGCATACTATCACTCCTTGCAAATGGGGCTGCCTGCGCTCTATTACAGCGGGCGTATGAATCCACTGCATCCAGAGATTTGGATTACCTATTTTCTGAAGATGATGTTGCTCCATGCGCGCCGAGCGGTAGAATTGGCCTCTGCGCCAGAAGAACAGCAAAGTATTGCGAGCTATTCATTCCTCAATGTGAAAGAGCGTAAATTCTTACAACGCTTACTTCTGCAGAAGAAAAAGGTCTTCACGCCCATTGAGATGGCAACACAATGCGGTGTCACGAATAGAACAATCATCAATTGGTGCGCGGCACTTGCCAAAAATGGTTTTTTAGTTCCCGATGGTGCTGGCGCACGCATTCGCGCCTATCGCCTAAGTGCACTTGCACTCTCCATCGACCCTAATACCATCTGACGGAGTAAACGCCGTGGCACTTCAGTTCCCTGCGACTCGGGGAGCGCGTCGCCACTTTCTGGCCTTAACCGATCTACTTTTACCTATCTTTTCGTTCACTTCCTGCACGCAGCGTCACCTGCCACTAAAAGTGTGCGGAGAGATCTCCCGCAGCGCACATAGATGTGCGCAACCCGAATCTCGCCTATCAGTGCGCAGCGAAAAGTGAGCGGAGCGAATGCACCCGTCACCGAGGTGCAGTCACCCTGTCCTGCGCGTAGGCGCTTTACTCACCACATGCTACTTTTCACTCTCCACGGGGTTTGATTATGCCGAGGGTTCATTGACCTTGACTGATGCGTTGTTTTTAGTGCAGGATTTGGTTTCAGATGTCATTCAAGGGGTTGTGCATGAGGTGTCAGAAAAATGCGTATTCTTTAAAACATACTTCACGCGCTCGCGCGTTATTTGGTATGATAATGGCACTATGCGCGTGCTGTATGTCTTTATTGACGGTGTGGGCTACGGAGAGGCGGGGGAGAAAAATCCCGTTTGTCCAGAAGTGTGCCCAACACTTTGCCGTCTGATGGCAGATGCCGAGCACTTGGACACTTGTTTGGAGGTGCCTGGGTTGCCGCAGTCTGCTACAGGCCAGGCTACGCTGTATACTGGCGTGAATGCCGCGCAGGTGATGGGACGCCACAAGGAGGGTTTTCCAGGGCCGACGCTTTGCCGCTTGCTTCAAGAGAATAATCTCTTCATGGAATTGCGTCGCCGTGGACTGCGCGTCTGTTTCTCTGATGCCTATTTTGCCGATACTGCAGATGAACTTGCCGCACGTCGCTTTAAGAGCGTGACGACGATTATGGCCTTAACCACGCCTGAGGTGATTCGTTACCAGAAGGATATGCTTGCGGGGCGCGCAGTATTGCACGATCTTACGCGTGAGGCAATCGTGCCGAAGGGTTTTACAGGGCCGTTGATTACGCCTGATGTGGCAGCGGAGCAGGTGCTTTCAATCGCTGCCGAAAATGATTTCACGCTATTTGAATACTTTTTGACGGATATTACGGGACATTCGCAGAATCGCGAACGCGCTGAAGCGGTCTTGCGTTCTCTGGATACCTTCCTTGCGGGTTTGTTGCAGGGCTTGGATGAGGATACGCTGTTCATTCTCACTTCAGACCACGGTAATATTGAAGATCTGGGCACGCGCGGCCATACCTTCAACAATGTCCCACTCGTGGCTATTGGTCCAGAGGCTAGACAGATTCGTGCGGGCGCCACATCGTTGATGGATGTGATGCCACGATTGTTAAGAGTGCTTTGCCCACAAGGAGACGCCGACCGATGAAAACTGCAGTTACTTTATGCAGCTTACTGCTGACGCTTCCGCTGTTTGCCGCAGATTCGCTGACTATCAACAAGAAGCCACTCGAGACGCCAATTACGGATGAGGCGACTCTTGCCATTGAGGGCACGCCGACCGTGCAGTCTGGCGCGGTGACCGTGCTGAATGCAAAGATTGTCTTCACAATCCCTTCAGAGACGCCCGATTATGAGGCCGTGAAAGGTGAAAAGCTTGCATTGGTCGCAGATGCCGATGGCGCCATCTTAATCGCTGATGCGGCGCAGAATGAGGGCGCAGGCGGTTGGGAGAAAACCACGGTGGTGACCGATGGCGTGACGCCGATTGCCGTCTATGCAGAGGGGCAATTGAAGAATGGCGCCCTCGTTTTCGCTGTGAAGTTGAATAATGGTGACACCACTTATGAGGTGACGGCTCCTAACACGGGCGCAACCCTCACCGCCGTGCAAACGGTTGGGGAGGGCTCCGTCTCCGATTTGTCGATCGCTTTGGTGGATACGGCAATCCTTCCTGGTTCGGCAAGTGAACCTCAGAGCCCTGAACTCATTGAGCACTATGTGACTTGGCTCAATGAATCTACGAAGGGTGGCGCGATGACGGGGAGTGACGTCTCTTCCGAAGCGCTTGCGGATGCTTTTGCGATGAATACAAGCGGTACGCCCGCGCTGGAGATTGTGGCGATTGATCCCATTAATCGCAAGGTGACCCTGAAGGGCTCCACCACCACGAATGAGGGGACAACGGACGTCTCCCTTTCCTCAATCTATGGCACGATTTATCTCTCTTGGACTGATGCGCTCAATGGTCAGGTGACCGTGAGCAAGGTAGACACTATTGAGGCGGACCCCAATGATGCGAACGCAATTGTGGTGGGCTTCCCAGAAGGCGCCAAATTCATAAAGGCGGCTGTCAGCCTCAAAGCCCCCACAGAGACCTCTCTTTAACTCCCTTATTTCCTTTTAACACCTAAACGAAAGTAATCCCAGAATTATGGATAACAAGAATAGCGCATACGCCGCAGCCGGCGTTGATATTGACAAGAAGATGAGTGGTATCGAAACCATCAAGCAGATGGTGAAGAAGACTGTGACCCCCGGCGTGATCGGTGGCATTGGTAGCTTCGGTGGTCTCTTCCAGAGCCCTGGTGCCGATACGATTCTCGTGGCTTCCGCAGATGGTGTCGGTACGAAGTTGAAAGTCGCCGCAATGGCTGGCCGTCACGACACCGTGGGCCAGGATATCGTGAACCACTGCGTGAATGATATTCTCGTGCAGGGCGCTACGCCGCTCTTCTTCCTCGACTACATTGGTGCGTCGGTCTTTGATTCGGCTATCTTCAATGATGTGGTGAAGGGCCTTTGCATTGCTTGCGCCGAAAACAACTGCGCATTGCTCGGCGGTGAAACTGCTGAAATGCCCGGTCTCTATCCCGTGGGCGAATATGACCTCGTCGGTACCATTGTCGGTCAGGTGAAGAAGGACAAGGTCATCACGGGCGAAAAGATTGCCGTGGGCGACGTCTTGATTGGTCTTCCCTCTGGCGGTTTGCAGACCAATGGTTTCTCCCTCGCACGTAAGGTGGTCTTCGAACAGGAAGGTCTCAAGCCCGAAGATATCCTTCCTGGCACCGATACGACCTGCGCTGATGCGCTCCTCGCTGTGCACAAGAGCTTCCTCAAGCCCGTGCTCAAGGTGATGGATGCTGGCGTGGATATCCACGGTATGGCCCACATCACGGGCGGTGGTTTCTATGACAATATCCCGCGCGTGCTTCCTAAGAACGTCGATGTCACGATTGACTCTGCCGCATGGGAAGTGCCCCAGGTCTTCAAGTTCATCGGCGAAAAGGGCAACGTGGCGAAGGAAGAAATGTACCGTGTCTTCAACATGGGCATCGGCTTCATCCTCATCGTCTCCTCCGCTGACGCAGGTGCCACGCTCAAGGCGCTCGAAGAAGCCGGCGAACAGCCTGTCATCATCGGCGGCGTGAACCCTGGTCACAAGACGGTCCACGTCATCTAATTCACCCAAAGGGCCTTACGTCCTCTCAAGGCGTTGGCACCTTTAACAGAATAACCATCCGTGAGGTACAGCACCTTGCGGATGGTTCTTTTTATCTCGCAGAGGCTTTTTGTGGATCGGAGACAGGAGCATCACAGGTGTGCGCCATGTCTATTAAAGGGTGAGCTAAGGGTGATTTCCTGTTAAACGAGCGCATACCTTTATCGTAGACCTCATCCTTGTCCAGCTGCCAAGAGTCCCGTTTCCTGTTAAACGCGTGCATGCCTTTACCGTAGACCGGTGGTATCATTAGCATATTGTGGAAGGATTGCCCAAGGGGTAGCCAGCCAAGCACGAAGGTTTGATTTTGTAGGTTTGTGATATTGGGAGAAAGGCGACGGCGGGGTGGGTTTGAGGCTATCATTATCGCAAGCGAGGGAAGCGTCCCGTGTAGCGCAGGGTGCGGCCAGTATGGTGAGATGTGTGCGCCAAGGGCGGCGCGCGTGCAGGACCGTCCGCAGAGGTGGCAGATCTCCGTTATTGGTCATCGGGGCGTGGCACACGCAGCGCGTGGGGTGGTCTTACGAATAGGGGCACGTAGAAACAAAAAAGGCTCCAAGGGGAGCCTTTTTTAAAAGGATTCGTTAAGTTGCTATGAAGTGCGGGGGATTACTGTGCCTTGGCCGTGCATTTGGGGCAAGTGCAAGGAGCCTTCTTCTCTGTGGCGGCTTCACATGCTGCGGCGGGAGCGGCGAGTTCGCGCAATGTTTCAGGCTTCAGCGACATCGGGTGACCCTGCCACACGACCTTGCCATTGCGAATAATCACTGCGTGCGGGATGCCGATAATCTTCATCTTCTGTGCAAAGCGGTTATCCGTGTCAATCGCCATAGAGTAGGTCGGCGGGACGGGCTGACGAATGAAGAATTCACGCAGATTTTCAGGCGTCTTATCGCGCTGCAAGTTCACGCCTGCGATATGAATATTGCCACCCTTAACCGTGTTCCAGAGTTGCTCCATGTGCGGGATTGCGCGCAAGCAAGGACCACACCAAGTCGTCCAACACTCAAAGACCCACAAGTCATCGGTCGGCCACGCCTGAGGCTTTTCGCCCGCGAACCATTCGATGGGGAGTTCTTCTTTCGCAACGACATCGCCCAAGGCTGCCATAACAGGCAAAGCCAGCGCGCACAACAAGGCTAAAGCTAACGTTTTCATACTATTAATAATAGCACAAAACGTCTATTGAAAATAGACAATCAAATTTTTTTTGAAAAAGAATAGGCAAAGTTACAGGGCGCAGGGGAGAGGTATTTGTAACGTTTTGATGAAGGTGGTGGTAGCGCATGAGAAGGGATGAAGGGGACAGAGGATGAAGGAATGATGTGGGGGCTTGCGCCGCCCCACACCCCGCGGCAGGACTGAGTCCTGCACGCTACGCATCCTGACGGATGCTTTTACGGGAGCTCATGGGATGGATAAGGAGTGTGAGGATAATGTGGGGGCTGCTTCGTCCCCACACCCCTCAGGCAGGGGCTTCGCACCCTCACACCTCGCGGCAGGACTGAGTCCTGCACGCTACGCATTCTGACGGATGCTTTTACGGGTGCTCGTGGGGAAGGGAAAGTGAGGAGTAAAGTCTACGTTTTCGTGTATTCATTGGCGTTCTTCACGTATTGCTGTAAGCGGAGGGATGAATGCGTCGTGCGGGAATAAACAAAAGGGCTACGCGATTGCGTAGCCCAATGAAATCTTTATGGGTGAGCGCGTGATTAGGGTTCTAATGGCGCAGCGGGCAAGCCCGAATCTAACCCAATCAGCGAGATGCCATAACGATTCGCTAATGCCACAACGCGTTCGCGATCAATCATGACCAAGCGCCCTGCCTGGAAGGCAACTGCGCTAATGCCACACTTCTTGCAGAGTTTAACCGTGTGTTCGCCGAAGACCGGAATGTCAAAGCGCATGTCATGGTCACGTTTGGCGACCTTAATCATGACAGAACCCTTCCCGCCGAGCTTTGCTCCGCGGCGTAGGGTGGCATTGGTGCCCTCAAATGCCTCAACGGCTAAGACCATGCCTTCTTTCACCAAAATGGTCTGACCGATATCTAAATCGCAGATTCCCATCGCAGCGCGATGACCGAAGTCAATGTCACTCTGTTCGGTAGGGGACGGCGCACGCGTGGTTAATAAACCTGCGCCAGGGATTTGTTCGCCCATAAAGCACGAAGCGGGGATCACCTCCACGCCAAGCGCTTCAATAGACTCAATGATTTTGCCGAAAATCGTATGCGCATTCTTAATGGGAAGCGAGGCTAAGAGTTGGCGCGTAAAGGCGTCAAAGCGCGTCCGGAAGAGTGCCATGGGGGTGATTTGTCCCACCAACATCATCTGCTTGATGCCACTTGAGGCGAGCCAATCCAAGGCGGTTTGTAATTCGCCGACACCAAAAACAACCGAGCTATCCACAAGCTTGAGCAATCGCTTGGATGCCATGCCACGCACGCCCGCCACGCATATCCGCTTGACGCCAGCGCGACGTGCCCCCTCAAGTGCATATAACGGATACTCTCCGCGCCCTGCAAAAATCAATAACTCTTCGGGAATCATGGATGCTTCCACCTTCAAAACAAATCCGCCGCAACTCACAGCCGCGGCGGATTGATTTACTGAAAAATGAACACAATCTCGTTGTCCGCCACGCGATGGTTCATACGCGCGAGCCGTTCAACAAAATAGGGGGATGTCTTAAAACGATCAATGTTTCGTTTGGTCTGCGTAATCTCGTCGCGGATTTCTTCAACCTCCGCTTGTAGTTGGTCACGCTGCGCAACATTAATGCGCCAAGCCCGATATTTCGGGATTGAACATTTCACTGCGATGGACACACTCACGAGCACGCCCATCGTCAAAAAACCAAACATCATTTTGCGCAAAAAGTCATTCACCTAAAACTACTCCATTCATTACCATTATGCACATCCAACGTCGGAATGTCAATACTTTATCCCATCTTTCAGTCATTTAGTACGGAAAGTGCGATTGAAATGAGGCTTGAGGGGGTTAAAACATTCGCTCTTTCTATGACAATGAGCACTAAAGTGAGTAGTTCTAGCGTTGAACTTCAAAGGTGGCTCCCAACGTCAAGAAGCCCCATTTAAGGGGAGGCGCGAGCGAGGCGTTTTTCTGTTTAAGGGTAGGGATGGGGCAGGACAGGTAGGATACACTTACTTACGCGTAAAAAGAATGCGGCACCCAATCGGATGCCGCGTTCTTTTAATCTGCGAGGAGATGCTTAGTGCACCACTTCATAGACGTTCACATCATGGTCAGAACCTGCGGTAATCACCACTGCATCTGCTTCATAGGTCACCGAGAAGGTGCCGCCCGTGGCCAACACGTGGGTGTTAGAGGCACTGACAGGGGCCGTGAGCGGGATGCGGATGTTTTGGCCCGCAGGGAGCGTATAGCTGGTGTGCCAGTCGCCATCGGTCATCATCGAGGGCACATTCGCCTCTGCATTTGCCGGGACGTCCACCTTGACCTGGTTCAACGTGACGGTAATCGGTTGATTCGAGAGGTTGATGTAACGAGCCGCATTGATGCCATCCTTCGGATCGATGTGACGGATTTCAACCTGACCTGCAGAGTGGAAGACATTCGAGCGATCCTGCCAAGTCTGGCCACCATCGGTGGAGACTTGGAGACGACCAATCTTGGCAATCTCAGCATTGTCCAAGATGAAGTGCACCCAGGTGGCGGTGACGCCATTGGGCAGGCGGATGCCAAACCATTCATTGGGTTTGAGTTCCTTCGGTTCGTGCACCTTCGGCAAGCGGACGTAGATGCCATCACGTGCAACTGCAAGGTTGCTGAGCGCAGGCATATTCGTGATGAATTCGTAGGTCTTGACGGACTTTTTCGGCGGTTCCTTGCCAGTGAAGTTGCGCCACACGCGAGTGTAAGCGTGCATAGCGAGCTGTTCCACGAAGGGCTGGAGGACGAGGGTGGCGACCTTGGTGGGGTTCTTCTGGAAGGGCTTTGCTGCGTGCTGGCGGGAGATCTCGGTGCAGTAGACACGAGCATTTAGGACTGCGCCCACGGCCTGTTCGGGCGGAAGTTCACCGATGAGGGCGAGCATCAACGTTTCACCTGTTGCGCCGAAGGATTCGAAGACCTGGCACCAATTGGTGACATCTTCAAGGAAGAGCGGATTCTTGCATTCCTTCAAGATGGTTTCGCCAGCCTTACGAATGGCGCGGAATTCATCCAATACGCGATTGAAATCTTCTTCGGAGAAGGGTTCGCCCGCGGCGATAGCCTTGGAGAGGCGCTTCACCTGGTCGGCCACCGCGACCGATTCTTCGCGACGATACCCGTGACCATTGGGGCCCTGGTCAGAGTTGTGCTCAGCGAAGACGCGCACAGCCTGGTGCACATAGGGGAAGAGGCGGGGGAAGGAGTCTTCCCAGGACTGCTTCGAGTCAAATGCCTTGGGGTTCCAACAGTAGTCTGCCACACCGAAGAGCGGAATCTTGGAGGCTTCGGGCTTGTCCATCGGGTTGGAGACGAAACCGCTGTAGAGGTCCGCGCATTCGGCTTCCACACCATAGGTGCGGCCGAGGAGGAGGTGAGCAGCGCGGCAGTAGTCTGCCACGGGCCAGTTCCACCAGATGTAAGCCTTGCGGCCGAGCTTGTTGTTGATCCACTTCATGGAGTCCAACGTAATATCGGTGCAGACCGAGTCACCCGTCCACATCACCATGATGTCTTCATCCAGGCCCTGGCCGAGAGTTTCGAGATAGGTGCCGCCCGACCACGCCTTGTTGTACTGGGTGGGGCAAATCAAGAGCGGCGTGACATCCTTCTTGACGCGAACGAAATGGCGGTTGACGTAGTTGAGCAATTCAACTTGCTTTTCAGCACGAGCGCCTTCGCCACCGATATCGTCAAAGAAAACGGCAAAGGAGCGCACACCGAGCTTGTACATCATTTCAAACTTCTGCACGCAAGCCTTGATATCGGAGTCATCACGCCAAGAGATGTCACGGCCCGGATGCACGGCCCAAACAAAGTTCACCTTGTTGGCCTTGGCGACCTTCACCAATTCCGCAATGCGGTTGGCCTCGGTGGTCGGATAGGGGTCGCGCCACTTGTTGGAGAAGCCGTGATAGGGGTCGTCCTTAGGACCATAAATGTAGGTGTTCAACTTCCAATCACCGTAGAAGCGGAACTGGCTCTTACGAGCTTCAAAGCTCCAGGGTTGGCCATAAAAACCTTCCACCGTGCCACGGAAAGAGATGGCCGGCCAGTCTTTAATGGTCACTGCGCGATAGGTGTTGGAGGCCAAGAGCTGACGCAGGGTCTGCGCGGCATAGAAGAGACCAGAGGCATCCTTCGCAGCAATGGCAATCCCTGCATCGGTGAGGGACAACGTGTAACCTTCAGCAGGCAACGTCTCATCCATCTTCCAGGTCAACTTAAATGCGGCATCATCCTGCACCTTGAGGCAACCCTTCAAGACGCGCAAGGCATCCGCGTCCAACGTATCAGCGTCGCAGATGGCGACTGCGCTGGGCTTCGGAAGGGCTGTTTCTGCGCCGAGTGTAACCTCTTGCGGGATGGGATAGACCTTCATGTAGGCGGGTAAAGCATCTGCCACCAACAGCGATGCTGTAAGGGCAGAAAAGATTGTAAACCACTTTCGCATGTTTGACTCCTTTACTCGTAAAGTTTAGGACTTGTTTAAGAACGGAATAGATTAACACATTAATGAGATAAACGGAATAGGTCCTCGCGAATTATTTCGTGTGTGTCTTGGAGACCACAGGTGTGCGCTTCCGCTTCGCTGGTGCCTTTTGGGCGACCTTTGCAGGGGCCTTTTTCGGTTTGGCGGCTGGTTTCTTCACGGCCTTTGCCTTCGGCTTGGCTGCGACCTTTTTGGCGGCGGCGGGCTTCTTTGCGACCTTTGCCTTTGCGACCTGTTTGGCTCCCGTCGTTTTCTTTGTCTTGACCTTCTTAGTGGTCGTTGACTTCTTTACGGTCTTTGCCTTCGGCTTGGTTGTCTTCTTTGCGGTGGGCTTCTTCGCCCTTGCCTTGGAAGCGACACCGATTAGCACTTGGAAGCCCAAAGCTGTGAGTTTGGCTTCAATGGTGGGCGAGGGGTTGAGCAGGGTGAGGGTGGTCGCCGAGAAGAGCCGACGGAAGGGGTAGTTTTTCCGCAGTGCATCAAAGTTTGCCTTACGACGATCAACATTCCCATCGAAGGCGGCCCTAAAGCGTGCCGTATCGCCTTCAATGTCACAGGTAGCCCGCACCGCGATGCGCATTACCGCCTCGTCAGACTTGTCTGTGCAGTCAATCGTGAGCGCAGCGACTTCTGCTGGCGGGAATTCGGGCGTGTCGCCCGGGACTTTCCCAAGGAAGGCACACGCGGCTTGGTAGACCTGTAGGGTGCCATTTGCCTTGCCTTCATAGGCATGTCCTGCGATGTGCGGCGTGGTGAGTGCGGCAACGGCTGCGAGCTCTGGCGAGTAGTCGGGCTCTCCTTCCCAACAGTCAATTGCGGCATCGGAGAGCAATCCTGCCCCAAGCATGGTCGCCACCAACGCATTGTCGCACACGGGACCGCGCGCAAAGTTGAGCAAGACTGCGCCTGACTTGACCTTACGCACGATGGGTCCTGCGAACATTCCCACGGTCTTATGTGGCCCCTCTTTGTTGAGTGGCACATGGAAGGTGATGACGTCAGCCTGCTCAAGGAGTTGCTCATAGGCGATGAAGTCACGGGCCATAAAGTCACCGTCTTCCTGACGCGGCGGATCGCACCCGATGACCTTCATCCCAAGTGCCTGTTCGGCAAACTTCCAAACCAAGCGCCCAACGTGCCCTACGCCCACGATGCCAAGGGTGGCGCCTTGCCAGGAACGCTGTTGACGTTCGCCGATGACGAGTAAGGCTGCGATGACATAGTCTGCGACGCTCTCCGCATTACATCCCGGCGCGGCGGCCACTTGGATGCCGCGAGCACGCGTGGCGGCGAAGTCAATGTGGTCGGTTCCTACGACACCACTGCCGATGAATCGCACAGGGGTGTTTTGAAGGAGGTCCTCATTGACGCGACAGGTCGAGCGAATGAAGAGGAGGTCGGTTTTGGCAAGGTCTTTTGCCGTGAGGGAACGTCCCTCAATGGCCTTTGCCTTCCCCAATCGGGGGAAGAGTGCCTCGCCCAAAACCATGTTACGATCGTAGAGGATGTTCACAACAAACCCTTCAATTGTTCGAGCGTGATGGTAAAGCCCTTGCCGCACATGTGACAGAAGATATCATGCGGTCTGCCTTCGGCAATCATGGCCTCCAAGTCAGCCTTGGGTAGGGTCGAGAGCATGTTGATGACACGTTCGGAGGAACACGAACACGCGAAGGAGACGGGATGCTCCTGAATATCTTCTGCGTGACCGAGCCCTAACGCATCGGCGAGTTCCGTCAAGCCTGCGCCATCATCTAAGAGACGTAAGACTTCGGGTGCTTCAAAGCGTTTGCGGGTGCGGATAAAGGCATCGGCATCTGCTTCGGGGAGAATTTCACACATGAGCGCATGGACGCAAGAGACGTATCCATTCTTAGTGGCACCAGAGACTTGCACTAAGGCGGAGCGTTGCAAAGAGGTGCAAAAATACTCTTCCAAAATATCCGTAACGCTAATGCTCGTGTCGGAGGAGGCATTAAAGAGGGTGTTGGAGGCGGAGGTGCCTTCGGTAATCACAATGCCACACTGGGCCTTCTTTCCAAGCGCACGCAAAAAGAGTTCTTCGTCCGAACAGGTTGCCTCGTCCAATGCTGCGATGACCTTTTGGCGCGTATAACCGCGAATGGTGAAACCTGAAGTGCACTCAATGGTTGCGCCCCCGAGCAAGCCGTCAGGGAAAATCAACCGCAGGGAGATGGCCTGATTAGGGCGTTCAAGCAGCGTGCCTAAGAGTGCTGCGCCGCCTACGAGTTCGGCTTGGATGAGACCTGCGGTGGGTCCGCAGAGGTGATTGCGTTCAAGTGTTCGTGCGGTGTCGGTGACATTTGCAACGGTTAGTCGCGCTTGAATTTCTGGGAAATAACCCGTAACAATACGATCCAAAGAGTTCAAGACCATGGAAAAAGCCCCACGTTTGGCGGGAGAATAAAAGAGGGTGAATTAACGATAAATCTCTGCCGTCCACTCGTAATCCGAGCTATACGGACGATTGAAGAGTGTCTCAAGCATGAAGTTTAAGATGCGTTCGCCAGAAAAGATTTTGTGATAACGTGCACGTCCTGCCGCCGCAATAGCCTGACGTTCGGCGTCATTTTGTTGGAGATGAATCAACTTTTCCACCAAATCGGGCACGTCATGGTAGTAGAGTACTTCCTTATCGGAGAAGAAGTCCTGCATCTGGTCGCCATCATAGACGGCTGTTAAGATACCCGAACCCATCAAATGAGCGATGCGGTCGGAGGAGTACCACTTCATGCCGAAGTAACGATTGATGTTGAGTCCCATCTTTGCGCTAGCGAGCAGGTCATCATACTCTGCACCACCCACGACAGCAGGACGATTTCCCATGCCAATCAATTCAAAGCGAATCGGCTTATCGGCCAGTTCTGCCGAGAGACGATTGACGAAGGCTAAGCGAGGATCGCCGAGGCGCGGCTGGCCTGCGTAAAAGATGTCAAAGGAAAAGTCATCGGAAGCGCGCGTGCTATTGTCCAATGTTTCCAATGCGGTGTCCGCGGGATTGGGCATGTAGGCGACCACATTTTTGCCCGTCACGAAGGGTTTTAGGTATTCCTCACCTGCGGTCGTTGCAAAGAGTGCATCGCAACTGTACATGCGTTCACGCATCTGTTCCTGCGGATGTGCATCGCACATGGGGTCCACATTGAAGTGGGCAATTTTTACCCCTGGCACCACTTCTCGAATCGCATCAAGGGTGCTATTGCGAATGAAATCGCAGTGGCCAAGCAAAATCGCATCGGGACGGAAGTTCTTTGCCGTTTTGATGAGCGCTTTATTGACCAAGCGTTCGCCCAATGCACGAATGCCAAACCCCATATAGCGCGCCAAATCGCGGTCGGAGAATTCACACAAACGGTGATTGCCGCGAATCGCACCACAGGCTAATGCACGGCCAGGGCCCATACGAAGCTTGCCATAACGGCGAATTAAAAGATTGTCAACTAAAAGAATGCGCATGGTGCGTTTCTCCTTTATCCTACTTCACCTTGTTTCTCGGTTGAGCGTGGAGGAAATCCTGGGCAAACGAGCAACCCCTCCAAGAGGGCTTCACCACGTTTGGTTAACTCGCCATGTTTGACAAAGGGTCTGCCACGGCGGAGTTCGGCGGTGTTTTCGGTCAAAATGGTCCCCGGCTTCACTTCAGCCGGCAGTTCACGAACAGAAAGGGGGATGCCTTCACGGGAGAAGGCGATGGCATACGCACGCTCCGCAGAGATGGTGGCGGGTGCGTGACGACGCAAGTAGGGCATGTGTGAACAGGTCAGGCGGAGCCCGCCCAAACGGTTGACGAGATACTTTCCGTCAATCGCCACACAAAAGGCCTCTGGCTTCTTGGAGAGGTAGTCGTCAAAGTCAAAGATGCCCTTATGACGTTGCGCACCAAAGGCAACACAAGGGTCGATCCCAAAGAGGTTGGCGCCATTCCAAATGCCATGCTGTGGGTCAATCATGGGATAAAAGCTATTTTGCATTAACCCAATTTCAAAGTGCAGGTGGCTGCGTGCCCGTGGGATGTCGGGGGTGTGCCCCATGATGCCAAGCACGGTGCGCGCAGGAATCTTTTCGCCTACTTTGAGTGAGGCGTCAACATGGTGGAGGTGGGCGTAGAGCGTGTAAGCATTGCCAAAATCTGGAATTTCATGCCATAGCACCACGTAGTTGCCGTAAAGGGAGGAGTTTTTGGTGCAGTCGTTGATGTAGACGACGCGCCCTTCTGCCACGGCACAGACGCGATCATCGGGTTCGTCGGTGCGGCGCCAGGGTTGCACAGGGGCGATATCAATGCCTTCGTGGAAACGTGGCGAACCATCGGCATATCGACGCGTATTACCAAACATGCCACTCTCAGGTTTTCCCGTGCCCGTGTCCATAAAAATGCCATCACGGAGCGAACCGTCTAAGACTTGTTGGCCCGTGGGGGGATAGAGGCGAAGCCCACGAAGGGGTTTTGCGGGAGGGGCGCTTTGCGCAAGAAGCGGGAGCACACTCGCGCTGAGGGTGCTCGCAGTCGCTTTAAGAAAATTTCGTCGCGTAAACATCTCTGTTATTAAAGTATATCATAAAAGGACCTTTTAAAATCATTTTTTTGTAGGCGTTCCCCCTTTCGGAAAGGAGTGAGGGACGGTCTCATGGGGGCGGAGTTCTTAAGTTATAGGGGCGGAGTTCTGGTGGCGCTTGTGTGATGGCGAGGCTAAAGGAGACATGGGACGGTCGCCGATAAGAAAGGCGCCCTTTTTCGCCTCTGTGTATCCCGCAGGTTAAAGGTCTCAAGAATCTCAAGGAGTATAAGGACTATAGGGACTTCAACGCGGGGGTGAGGCTAGTGTACGGTATTTTCTCGCACAGGTAAAAGGACGTTAAGGACGCGGGGCGAGGTGTTCCTTGTGGTTCTTTGGCGCTTCCTTGATGTCTTTGGTGTCCTTGAATACATGCACGCGTTCATATTTTCAAAGCTTTTTGGGAAAAGAAAACGACTCGTCCGCAGGTGCGAACGAGTCGTGGTTTGAGGGGGATTCCCGTTGGTCAATTAACCAATCTGGAGTCCCTTTGCCTTCAACTGAGCGGCATCGAGGGCGTAAGCCGGATCGATTTCGATCAGGGTGTCTGCGGGGACCGTCACGCCAGCGGCTTCGAGCCATGCGCGCCACTTCTTCTGCAGGTCACGCTTGGTGGTCGCGGGGGAGTCATTGCCTTCGGCATTCTTCACAGGAGAGAATTCCTGTTCGCGGTCGAAGTCAAGGCAAGCGAGGGTCTTGGCGTTCGGGATGACGTCAAAGATGAACTTTTCGAACTTGTAACCGTTCGGCTTTTCGGGCTTAACGATTTCGCCTGCTTCATTGACCATGGCGATCTTCTTGAATGCGAGGTGGAGCGGCATGGCGCGTTCGGCTTCGGACTTCAAGAAGGCGTAGGAGAACATGTGAATTGCGGGCGAACCGTAGGCCAACCAGAGCGAGCCGTCGGCATTGGTGCGTTCCATCTGTTCGTCAGAGAGTTCAGAGTATTCCACCATGGCGTAGTGACCATCGCGGATCACCACCACGCCCATGCCTTCATGTGCGTCACGCTTCTTGCAGACCTTGAGCGTCATATCTGCGCCCTTGGCGGCGTGGATACCCACGAAAGAGGGGTCGGCGATGGCAACCATCGGGTTGTCGACCTGGAAGAAGAAGACCTGTTCAATGCCACGCTTGGCCATGTCTTCGAGCGCACCCGAACGATCCAATGCAGCGAGCATGCCGCCGTGACCGTCAGGGCTCATGAAGATGTGACCGGGCTTGTCGAGGATAATCTTGCCATCGGTGGTCAATGCAGGCCACATGCCTTGCACGAAGAAGAAGACGTCTTCACGCGGCAAGCCAAAGTAGTCATTTTCTTCGAAGTGAGCGCGGGTCGCGGCATCATTCGTATCCGACGTCATGATGTAGAAGGGCACGCGCGTCTTGTAGGTGCGGTTCAAACCGAGAATCTTGCGCGCATGGAACCAGAAGAGCGAACGATCGGTGATGGGGCCGATGGGGTAGGCGCCCTTAGGACCTTCATAACCGAGACGAGAGCCCTGACCGCCTGCCACGAGCAGTGCAGCCACCTTACCTGCGGCCAAGAGTTCCTCACCCTTTGCCACGCAAGCCTGCAGTGCATCGCCTTCAGGAACTTCCACAGGGGCGGGTTCAAATGCGCCTGCGGCAGCGGCAGGAGTGCCCGCGTCCTTCAAAATGCCCTGCATGCGAGCAATCGCGGCGAAATCCAAGGTTGCGATCTGTTCCAACAAAGCAGTCTGTTCATCTGCATTGAGCTTATCCCAGAAGGCGAGCACATGACCCTGACCATTGGTTTCAAGCAGTGTTTTAGCGTCAGTGAATTCCATTGAATTTCTCCTTGAGTGTTGTGTGAATGAAGTTTATTGTTGGGCTTCCTGAGCACGTTGCTTCAGATAAGCTTCGACAAATCCTTGAACATACTTGCCGTCCATCATCCCCTGAACGTTGGCATTTTCATACCCTGTTCGGTGGTCTTTCACCATGGTGTACGGCTGGAAAACGTAAGAACGGATCTGGCTGCCCCAGGCGATTTCGCCCTTGTCACCATAAAAACGTTCCATTTCCTTACGCTTCTTGTCCATTTCCAATTCGTAAAGTTTTGCCTTCAACACCTGCATGGCGCGCGCCTTGTTTTGGTGTTGCGAACGTTCCACCTGGCAGGCCACCACGATGCCCGTGGGGATGTGCGTGAGGCGAACGGCCGAGTCGGTCTTGTTCACCTTCTGACCACCTGCACCGCCTGCGCGGTAGGTGTCCACGCGTAAATCTTCTTCCTTGATTTCGATGTCCACATCATCGGAAATTTCTGCCACCACATCAAGCGAAACGAAGGAGGTGTGACGACGCTTTGCCGCGTCAAAGGGCGAGATGCGCACCAAGCGGTGCACGCCACGTTCGGCCTTCAAATAGCCATAAGCATAAGCGCCCTTGACCACGAACATCACACTCTTCACGCCCGCTTCATCACCAGGCTGGAAGTCAAGCACTTCCACTTCAAAGCCCGCATCATCGGCATACATCTGGTACATGCGGTAAAGCATTGACGCCCAGTCACACGCCTCCGTGCCACCTGCGCCAGAGTGCAACGTCAAAATCGCATTGCACGAGTCCAGCTTGCCGCAGAGCAGAGACTGCAAACGCAGCTTGTCTTCAATCTTCTCGGCACGATCCAGACTTGCCACCGCTTCCTCAGCCATCGTATCCTGCTCAGGACCCGGCTCCTCTGCGTCCGCCATCTCAAGTGCCATTTCTGCCTCTTCCACGGCAGAAACCAAATCATCATACGGATAAATGAAAGCCTTTTCGGCATTGCCTTCAGCAATTACCGACCGCGCCGCCTCTGGATTGTCCCAAAAACCTGGTTCTGCTTGACGCGCTTCTGCCTGCGCAAGGCGCTCCTTGCGCTCTTCAATCTTCAAATAACCGCGCATCTCCTCCACGCCGTTCTTCAACGTGGTAATGCGTGCAACAATTTCATCCCTGTTAAACATCTAAATAAAACTCCACATAGGTGCGTTCTCTATAAAGTATAGCACAAAAGACCTTTATGGAAATCACCCCTACTGTAAAAAAACAAGTACACTTTGCTAGTTTTTCCCACCCTCCGTTGGTGAGGACTTTTGGCGGCTTCCTGCCGATCTCTCCTCGCGAAGTCCCCCTGTCGCAGTGGGCAGAGGGAGGATAAATACCGTCTTCTAACTAGCCGCTATCCAGCGTGGTACCAAACGACGGGGACGCTACGCTCCCCGTACCCCTCGCACTCTTGCCTTTCTTTCTTCCTTTTCTCCTCGTGAGCACCAGTAAAAGCATCCGTCAGGATGCGTAGCGTGCAGGACTCAGTCCTGCCGCAGGGGTGTGGGGGCGGCGTCGCCCCCACGTCATCCCTTCTATCCCATCATCTCTTCTATCGCTTTTATCCTTTTTATCGCTTTTATCCCTTCAAAATTCTCTTACGCAGGGTTGTCACTTTTTCGAAAATTTTGGCGATTTTTCGCCTGTTGAAAACTTTTTTGAGTTATCAACAAGTTATCAACAATTCACCTTTTTCGACGCAGTTTTTTGAAAATCTTTCGGCGATTCGGAGGTTTTTCGGCACTTTTGATTAACTTTGTTAAAACTGCATAAGTCTTTTAGAAAGAAAGAGATAGAGCGAAAATGTGGCGAAATTAACTCCGCTACAGCGGCTTCCTTGCGAAATTTGGGGGTAGAAGGGGGAGAAAAGTTATCAACAATTTGAGCCTTTTTGAGAGAAGGCTAAAGAAAATCTGGGTCAATATGGGCGAAATTGAGTCGCAATATGGGCGAAATTGGATATCCAAAAGAGGCGAAATTGGGTAGGTAAAGTCGCCCATTTTCAGTCAAGAATTTCGCCTGCTTTGTTGCGACAGTTTAACTGACTCGGGTTGGCAGACTTGACGACTTGTCTCCGCTTTGCTACACTTTCAGTGTGCGTGAGAGGAAGGGGTTAATCAAGTGTCGTGACAGGCTTTGCCATCAACTACTTTAGACCTTAACCCAGAGCTTAGGGGTTAGGTTTGAGGGGGTGGGAGAATTCTTCGGCGAGGGCTTGCCAGGCGGTTTCGTGTTCGGAGGGATAGAAGAGGGTGCAGTCCTTTGGAAGGTCGCCATCGAGATCGTTGATCTCGTTTGGAGGGGGTTATTAATAGTAAGTCGCCAGTTCGCGATCCCAAAACCGCAAATGTAGCGGATTCCTGAGCGTCTCTTCCATGATTAACGCCTCTGCTCGCGCCAGACGGTCCCCCTCCGCGCCCAACGGTTTCAAGCATGTCAAGTGGGGGCAATGCTTCGTGAGATAGACGAACCACGCCGCGGCATCATAGGACGTGATCGCCTCAAACCGTTTGAGGAGCAACGCCTCGGTACCGGCCAACACGGGACAGGGTACCTCATAAATCGTCTGACACACGTCAACCGCATCATCAATCGCCCAAAACCAATCAATCCCGTTCGGACGGAAAAGGCTATCGTGGTGCTTATCAGCATGTCTTTTCAAACGGAAGTGCGCGTTTATTTTCGCCTCCGTTTGCGCATTCAGCCGTTCCAAAATCGCCTCCCAACGCCCATCCTTACGCAACTGCGTCTCGTTAGCGTTCAGCCACACCATCACATTTGTGAACAGTGTCTCCCATCCATCCCGCGCTTCCAAAAGATAATTCATCATCATTGGAAAGAAGTAAATCACCTCACCATACGTTCCCGCCGGCAACCGCCCCTGAAAGAGACAATTGAACTCATCAAACCCCATCTGCTGATCCGGCGTCGCAAGAATGGACCGCAATTCCTCCTCACCAAAATCCCCACCCGGATCACTCAATCGTGTCGGCCGCGCCAAATTCCGCATCATTCATCCCTTCTTAATGCGTCTTCCGCTTCGCTCGCACGGCCCAACAAAGTGTCGCGACGAACGAAAACCACCCGAGAAGCAGCAGGAGCAGGTTGTGCGCATTCCAAAGGTGCTTCGCGAAGCCGAGTGAATAGTTAATTGCGGGCTCATGCAGTTGCAGATGATGTTGGATTCGCGCAATGTCTGCCCAACTGAGGGCGTCGAGCGCCCACCACGGTTTTGCCACGACCATCGTCCAGAACCACATCAGCAGTAGCGCAATAAAGATGAAACTCTCCCCCACGTAAATGCTGATGCGCACACCGCGCGGCGAAAGGCGTTTCCAAAACGATTGACGTTTGGCATAACACCACAGCACCCCCACCGCACTGCCGCACAACCAAGCATGGCCAATCAACGCGACCATCCAAGACGTTAGCACTTCTTCAACGTGAAAGCCGCCCACCAAACAATAATCGTTCGCCACCAACACCGTCTCAATCTCACGCGACACGACCGCCAACGCCGCATCACCCAAAAGCAGTCCCTGCACCCACAAAAAACCATTTATGAGGCATTCCACAAATGACAGCAACGCGATTACGCCAAAAACATAATAAATAAACTGCTTTCTCATCCCTTCACCTCAAGTAACAAGAATTATATCAAACTGTAGCTCACCTATGGAGATGATACCCCAAAACAACAATTTTTGCAAATTAATCGTCACATTCGATGCGATTGAAGCTCAAAACAACAAAAAACACCATTCAACTGCCCCCCTATCAAACACCATTCATTGAAGGCCGTGAGAAGGAAAAAGAGGCACAAAAAATAAAGTGTACCCTTTTTGAAAATGAAAAAGGCTAATATTGAAATTGGAAAAGGCTTGTTTTGCGTTTGAAAAAGGCTAATATTGCCAAAGAATATGGTACCATTTACTAAAATAATATGGTACCATATTCCCAATCAATATGGTACCATTTTCTATCACAATATGGTACCATTTTCTTTTAGGGTTTCGCCCTTATTGAAAATCAAGAAGGATTATATGCTTTTTCAAAACAACCTTTTTTCATTTTGAAAATGCTACCATGCGCATTTCTAACTCCACACTACCTCTTTTTTCCTCACACCAAAGCCCCTCCTTCATCCTACCCTTTTTCCTGAAAAAGTACAGCCTTTCCCTGTCAAATGCGTGGTGAATCACAGAAAAAGTGAAATCGACTGCAGTAAGCAGTAAAAGCAATTACCATAAAAGATAAGAGCGATTACATGAAGAATGAAACCGATTACGAAGCCGGCAACCACAAAAGTGGGAGCGAGTTCAGTAAAAAGTCAAACCGACTACAGTAAAAAGTGAGAGAGATTAGATAAAAACTTGAAGCAGGCCCCATTTCAATACCTCTATTTCATAGATAAAGGTTTGACATTCAAGGCTTTTTTTGCTATTATTCGCGCACTTTAGTACTGAAAGGATGCGCACATATGGCGTTTTTGCTTGGTTTGTTGTTCGTTATTGAAGTTCTTGTTGCCCTTTTGATGGTCGCGGTTGTTATGTTGCAACCCCCGAAAGATCAGTCTGGCGGCATGGGTTCTGCATTTGGCGGTGGTTTCGGCGAAGAAGTCTTCGGCGGTCGCACTGGCAATGTGTTATCTCGCACAACGGTTGTCTTAGGTATTATTTTGATTTTGAACAGCTTGGCGATCGCTTACTGCATGCGTGGCGGTTTACAGTCTGCCTCCTTGGCAGATCGTCAGGTTGAAGCACCTGCTGAAGTGCCTGCTCAATAATTCCCTTTTTAATTAGGAGACTCCAATGAATCTCGAAGTTCTTGAAAAAGCACGCACCCGCGTCCCAAGCATTCCTGTATTGGTGAACCTCGTTTCCCAGCGCACGAAGCAGTTGAATCGTGGTGAACGTCCCTTTTTAAAGCCGCTTTCAAAGTTTGAAGACAAGTCTGACATTGCCCTTCGCGAGATTGCTGAAGGCCTCGTGATGGCTGGTGTGGACATGCAGGCGGTCGAAGAACACGACGAAAAGCGTACGCGCTGGAGCCGTCACGTCTAATCTTCCGCATTCCAATGGCTTCATCTAAAGGTAAATACAAGACAGTATCAGGCAACCTTGCAGTCAATCGTAAGGCGACGCATGATTACATCGTTCTTGAAAAGCATGAGGCCGGAATTGAATTGGTCGGCACAGAAGTCAAAGTCTTACGCAATGGCGAAGGTGGTTTACTTGGCGCTTGGTGTAAGGTAGATGAAAGCGACCAATTATGGTTGATGCAGGTGCGAATTCCACCCTACGCATTCGGCAATCGCTTCAACCACGAATCGCTTCGAACACGCCGTCTTTTGATGCATAAGGCTGAAATTCGACGCTTGCGTGCTAAGGTGGAACAAAAGGGTCTTTCATTGATTCCTTTACGCCTTTATCTCAGTCCTCGTGGTAAGGTAAAGGTTGAATTGGCGCTCTGCCAGGGTAAGAATCAATATGACCGTCGTGAAACTGTGAAGCGGCGTGAAGCGGATCGAGCCGCACAACGTGCGACAAGACTTTATCGATAATCGTATTTTAAAGAAAGGATATTCCTATGCGCATGGGCATTTGGCAACTTCTTATCGTTCTTTTGATTATCGCGCTCGTTTTCGGTGCGAAGAAGATTCCAGAGATTGCGCGAGCACTGGGACGCTCTTCTGGCGAATTCAAGAAGGGGTTAAGAGAAGGTAACGCGGAAGCTACGGAAAAGGCAAGTGAGATTAAGGAAGCAATTTTAGGCGACCCTGATCAAAAGGCCTAACCCCACCGAAAGCCCCGCCACCTGCGGGGCTTTTCAGTCTTCCGGAGGATACACTGGAAACGCAAGCATGCGTCTTCAAAAGAGTTCTTACTTCACCATTTAAAATGCAATGGCTTTGTGGTAAGATAACGCAGATTTATAAACGTGTGGGATCTACAGTCGTAGGACCTATTATTAATAGGAAGGATTAGCAACATGGGACGTCCATCAACAGAGCATTTAACGCCGAATGCCGTCAGTGTGTTACGCCAGGCACAATTAGAAGCACAAGCCTTACACCATGACCATGTGGGAACAGCCCATTTGGTTTTAGCTTGCCGTGTCGTAGACTGTTCGGCAAGTCGCATTCTGCAACAACTTGGCATTTCTGCGTCTGAATTACGTGAACGCACTGAAGCACTCTCCGTTTTAGGTGGTGTCGTAGACAATTTACCTGCAGAAAAGATTCCGTGGTCGCAGCGTGCCTTAAAGACCTGTGAAATGGCGCATGAAATTGCGAAAAAGCATCACCTTAAAGAGGTGAATACCACGTGTCTTTTAATCGCCATCAGCTATGAAGGCAATGGTTTGGGCGCCACGCTCTTAGGCCATTTGAAGGTTACGCCTGAAAAATTAATTGACATCTTATTGGGCAAAGCACCAAAACCCGAACAGGAATCCCCTGCTGAACCGCCTCATGGGAAAAAGCAGGCCGCCCAACCCCCTATGAACCAGGATGCAAAGACGCGTACACCGGCTTTAGACACCTTCGGCCGTGATTTAACTGCGCTTGCGATGCGCGACACGTTAGATCCTGTCATTGGACGAGATGCAGAATTGAAGCGCTTGATTCGCGTCCTCTGCCGTCGCAGTAAGAACAATGCGGTCCTTATTGGTGAGGCTGGCGTTGGTAAAACTGCTGTGGTTGAAGGCCTCGCACAGGCCATCGCCAAGCGTGAAGTGCCTGAGGCAATGTTGAAAAAGCGCGTGGTAGCGCTCGACATGGCTTTACTTGTCGCCGGAACGCAATTCCGTGGTCAGTTTGAAGAACGCTTGAAGCGCGTGATTGACGAAGTCTCTCGCGATGGCAATACGATTCTCTTCCTCGACGAATTACATACAATTGTCGGCGCTGGCGGTTCTGAAGGCGCAATGGATGCGGCCAATATCATTAAGCCCGCCCTTGCACGTGGCGAATTCCAGTGCATTGGTGCCACCACCTTGAATGAATATCGTAAGGGGATTGAAAAGGATGCGGCTTTAGAGCGCCGTTTCCAAACCATCTTATTGGAAGAGCCCACACCAGCAGAAGCGGTTCGAATCCTTGAAGGAATTGCCCCGAAGTATGCTGCCCACCACGGTGTTACCTACACACCTGAAGCCTTGCAGGCTGCGGTGCAGTTAACTGCGCGCTATCTTCCCTCTCGCCAACTTCCTGATAAAGCCATTGATACTATCGATGAAACAGGTTCTCGCTTACGCCTGGATGTGGCAACACGTCCGAAGCGTTTGCTTGAACTTGAACAAGCCGCAGAATCAGCTCGTCTGGTGAAGCAAAAAGCCATTGAACGGAGCGACTTTGATGCCGCAGCCAAGTTGCGCACCAAAGAGCTTGAAGCCCTGGCGATTTTTGAGGCAGAACTCTCGAAGTGGCAGCAAGCCCTTCGTGAAAAGCCGCTTGAAATTACGGCGAATGAGATTGCACAGACTGTGGCAGATATCACGGGCATTCCTGTCAATCAAATGACCGAAGGCGATCGCACGCGTCTCTTGACGCTGGAGGATGAACTCGGCAAGCGTGTGATTGGCCAAGATGATGCCATTCGTGTTATTGCGAAGGCCTTGCGTCGCGCACGCATTGGCTTGAAAGATCCTGCACGTCCCATCGGTTCGTTCCTCTTGTTAGGCCCCAGTGGCGTGGGTAAAACCCTCTTGGCGAAATCCCTTGCCGCGGCATTTTTCGGAGATGAAAAGGCTTTAGTGCGCTTGGATATGTCCGAATACATGGAAAAGCACACCGTCAGCCGTATGGTCGGCTCGCCTCCGGGCTATGTCGGGCATGAGGAGGGTGGTCAATTGACGGAACGCGTCCGTCGTCACCCCTACTCTGTGGTGCTCTTTGATGAAATTGAAAAGGCTCACCCAGACCTTACGCACATCTTGTTGCAAATCCTTGAAGAGGGCTGTTTGACAGATGGCTTAGGCCGTCGCGTAGACTTCCGCAACACGGTCATCTTGCTCACCTCCAATATTGGCTGCAATTTTGCCGCTGAAGCACCTGCTGTAGGCTTCCTCCCTGGGGATCAAGCAAAGGGTGTATTGATGGCGCACGATCATTTGCATGATCGCATCCTCAAAGAGGTGAAGCAGACCTTGCGTCCAGAATTGCTCAACCGTTTTGATGACATCTTAGTCTTCCATGCGTTAAATCGTGAGGCCATCGAGAAGATTTTAGAGGTCGAATTAACCACTGTGCGTAAGCGCCTGAAAGAGGTGGGCGTTCAGTTTGAACTCACCCCTGAAGCACGCCAACTCATCATTGACGAAGGCTTACACCCCGAACAAGGGGCGCGTCCTCTGCGTCGTGCAATTGAGCGCTTGATTGAAGATCCTCTCGCAGATGCATTGTTGCAATACGGCGCCACCGAAGGCATTTTCCGCCTTGCGCCCGTCGCAGCCCCTGATCCGAAGGGCCAAAAGCGCTTAGTCGCCACCCTCAAAAAGGCACCTAAGCGCACGACCAAACGCAAGATTCAGAGTCCGGCACGTGCTAAGCGACAGGTTGTTACGCAACGCACTGCTGCACCTAAAAAATCTTCCAGCAGTTGTTAATTTAAAAAGAGACGCATTCATGTGCTTTTCATTGAATGCGTCTCTTTTCTCTCTATCGCATAAAAGTAGAGAGAAAAATGCTCACAATAGCACTAAAAACCCCTTTTAACACCTCTTACCCTACTCAATCGCACAATACGTTGTGCTATACTATCATGCATATGAAAGAAACAAAGGTTATTGCAGTTGCCAATCAAAAAGGTGGCGTCGGTAAGACGACCACAGTCGTTAATTTAGCCGCAGCGCTCGCGAAGATGAAAAAAACCGTGCTTGTGATTGACTTAGACCCACAAGCAAATGCGACGAGCGGATTAGGTATTCAGCCAACGCCTGGCACCAGCCTCTATGCAGCTCTGGTTAATCAGGTCTTTATTGGTGACATTATTCAGGCGACCCCCATTGAAAATGTGAACCTCATTCCCTCCGAGCTCGACCTCTCGGGTGCAGAACTTGAAATTGCACGTCAAGAAAACCACTTGCAGGTGGTCCGTGAGTTGTTGAAGCCCGTCCTCATGGCGAATGTCTTTGACTACGTTTTAATTGACTGCCCGCCCTCTTTGGGCATCCTCATGACCTCCTCCCTTGCCGCAGCCAACAGCGTTGTTGTTGCGATGCAGTGCGAATATTACGCATTGGAAGGATTGCGCGTGATTACCGATGTCGTCAAACGCTTCCATGATAATGGTGTCAATCCAGACATTCACTTGGAAGGCATCCTCATGACCATGTTTGACGCCCGCACCAATCTTTCTGCAGATGTGGTCAGCGAAGTGCGTAACCACTTTGGCAAATTGGTTTACAAGACGGTCATCCCCCGTAGCGTCCGCATCTCCGAAGCGCCCAGTTTCGGTAAGCCGGTCGTTATTTACGATCCCTCCTCAAAGGGTGCTCAGGCGTACATCGAATTCGCGAAAGAATTCGTCAAGCGTACAAAATAATCTGTATGAGCTCCATTAAGAATCAAGTTTATCTGCTCAACGCCAATGCATATTGGCGATGGCGATAAATCATTATCATTTTATTCTCTCTGATTCTTAACCCCTTTATTCAAAAGACATACTATGAGTACTTACTTTAAAGATTATCCTGACGCGAATGGTTACTTTGGCCCCTATGGTGGTGCCTATGTTCCAGAAAATCTCAAGGCTGAAATGGCGAAAATTGCTGAAGCGTATTATCGCATTAGCAAGTCGCATGACTTCATCTCTGAACTTCGTCAAATTCGCAAACACTTTCAGGGACGCCCCACGCCCGTCTACTATTGCCGCAATTTGAGCGAACGTCTCGGGGGGCGCATCTACCTCAAACGTGAAGACTTGAACCACTCTGGCGCCCATAAGCTCAATCACTGCATGGGCGAAGTCATGTTGGCGAAATACATGGGTAAAAAGCGTGTTATCGCTGAAACCGGTGCAGGTCAACATGGTGTCGCAATGGCTACTGCGGCTGCGTATTTCGGTCTTCCCTGCGACATCTACATGGGCGAAGTGGATATTGCCAAGCAGCACCCCAATGTTTTGCGTATGCAGATTCTCGGTGCAAACGTCATTCCGGTTACGCATGGTCAGCGTACCTTGAAGGAAGCTGTGGATGCCGCATTTGAAGCCTATCTTAAAGACCCCGAAAACACCATCTACTGCATCGGCTCTGTGGTGGGGCCTCATCCCTTCCCCATGATTGTGCGCGACTTCCAGAAGATTGTTGGCGAAGAATCGCGTGCACAGTTCCTTGATATGACGGGCGAATTGCCCGATGCGGTGGCAGCATGCGTCGGTGGCGGTTCCAACTCCATCGGCATTTTCTGCGGCTTCTTGGATGACCAAGACGTGAAACTCTATGGCGTAGAACCCTTAGGCCACGGTAGCAAGCCTGGTGATCATGCGGCCTCTATGACTTATGGCAAGCCGGGCATTTTACATGGCTTCAAGAGTTACACGCTTCAAAATGAAGATGGCACCCCAATGCCTGTCTACTCGGTTGCTTCTGGCTTAGACTATCAGTCAGTGGGTCCAGAGCATGCCTGGTTGCATGACACTGGCCGTGTGGAATACGTTACGGCAGACGACAAGGAAACGCTTGCCGCCTTCTTCGAACTCTCTCGTAGTGAAGGAATCATTCCAGCGATTGAAAGTGCACACGCTGTCGCCTATGCAATTCGCTATGCGAAGGAACATCCGCACGGCTCAATCTTGCTCAATCTCTCTGGTCGTGGTGACAAGGATATTGACTACATCGTTGAAAACTTTGGAACCAGCGGTTTCTAAGGTTTATTTAAAAGCACCGGGGATGCCATTGCGTTGCACCCGGTGCTTTTTATTCTTTCTATAAAAGCTTCATCGCAACAGCTTAAGTGGCTCGCCATGTTTTCCCTCTTTTTAGCATTAAAATACCTCCGTCCTAAACGTGGCATTGCATCCGTCGTCACCGTGTTGTCCATCTTGGGGGTGACGATTGGTGTAGCGATTGTCATCATCGTTCGAGCCGTCTTTACAGGCTTTGGTGATACATGGCAGAAGAAAATTCTCGATTTCAAGCCCCATATTGTTGTTCGCCCAGCAAATTACGGCACAATCACGGAGATTGAAACGCTCTGCCAGACCTACGATGCCTTACCGGGCGTCGTTGCCTCCTCGCCGAGCATTGAAACGCGCGTATTAGCGGAGTACAACAACCGTATCCTCGCCCCGACCTTGCTCGGTGTAGATGCAGAGCGCATCCAAAAGATGTTGCCCCTCAAGATGTGGAATGGCACCTTTGATTTACAAGGCTCCAGCGTGGTTATCGGCGTTGACATGGCCCGTCAACTTCGCATCGGCGTTGGCGACGAACTCTTGCTTTACTCGCCGATGAATCTCATTGAAAAAGACGAAATCTACTTCCCAGAACGTCTTTTGGTCACGGGGGTTTATCATACTGGGCAAGCTGAATTTGACGGTGGCTACGTCTTTGTTTCCCTTCCCATCGCACGCGACTTGGCAGGTGTAAAGCGAGGCGCCAATAGCATCGCTTTACGTGTGGAAGAACCCCAAAAGTTGCGTCCGTGGTATCAGGGTGGGTACACCACAGGCGTTGTGGCAGATGTTCGCCGTGCGACCTTCAATATCTTAAAAACCACTCGGACTCGTATTGCAACGTGGCAAGAATTAGATAGCCTCATCTTTAATGCAGTCGCCACCGAAAAGAACATGATGACCCTCTTGCTCATCTTCATTAGCGTGGTGGCCATCTTCTGCGTCGTGAACACCATTATCGTGATTACGATTCAAAAGACCCATGAGGTGGGCTTACTCAAAGCGCTTGGATTCTCCAGCACACAACTCACCATGACCTTTGTCCTCTATGGTTGGATTCAATGTCTCATCGGTACTGCGCTTGGTATCGGGCTCGC
>JAEIGA010002033.1_pt1 | contig 32199 bp, 32 predicted proteins | sample 9270691 | NCBI WGS metagenome assembly JAEIGA01 (sample SAMN17057246, study PRJNA624740) | gut metagenome | biome: biome; isolation source: fecal sample | host: Bos grunniens | place: China: Xizang | collected 2019 | reverse complement strand
TATTTAGTGCAGAGTTATTGTTGTAACTTTTAAACCAATTGCACAAAGTGCCTAAAATAAAGGATTTTTTGTGCAAAATAAATAAGAAAGAATAGAGAGGTGCGATATATGAATTATCAATACATAAGTGGATTTTCTGATGAAATTTCACAAGATATCAAGGTACAATTTGAGGCTTTAAACAGAATGGGCATTTCTTTCTTTGAACCGCGTGGAATTAATGGGAAAAATATTTCAAAACTGACGGAAGAGGAATTGTATGATTTAAAAGAAATGATGGATCAATATGGCATCCGCGTTTCTTCTATCGGGTCTCCGATTGGAAAAATTAGGGTGACGGATGATTTTGAGGAGCATTTTGAAATGTTCCAAAGAATGGTAAAGGCAACAAAGATTCTTGGTACAAAATACATCCGTATTTTTAGTTTTTATCCCGGTGAAGATGAAGTGTGGACAGAGGAGGCGAAGAATGAAGCATTTCGTAGGCTCCAGTGCATGATTACATATGCCGAGAAGGAGAATGTTGTATTGCTTCATGAAAACGAAAAGAGAATTTATGGTGATACAGGGGAACGATGTGTGGAATTGATGGAACGCTTCTATGGTGACCATTTCAAGGCAATATTTGACCCGGCGAACTCGGTGCAGGTGAAAGAGGATACCAAGAAGGCATTTGAAATGATGAAACCTTATATTTCCTACATGCATATCAAAGATGCCAATTTGTCTGATGGATATGTTGTGCCAGCAGGTGAAGGAGATGGACACGTAGAAGAAATTCTAAGAGATTTGTTTAATAATGGGTTTGAAGGTTACTTGAGTCTGGAGCCTCATTTAGGCTTTTTTGAAGGGCTTCAAGACTTGGAATTAGGAGATAAACTTGTGATTCAGGGGGATAGTGTAGAAGCTACCTTTGCCTTGGCATATCAATCACTATTGAAAATACTGGAGAGGATATAATTATGGGAAATGTCAGATTAGGTGTAGTCGGATTTGGTAAGATGGGCTCCGGACATAGTCGATATGTTGCGTCCGGATTGGTGCCGGGAATGGAGTTGGGTGCAATTTGCGACACCAACGAAGAAGGCCGTAAACATGCGAAGGAATTATATCCGGACGTTCCTGTGTATGAAAATGCCACGCAATTGTATGAAAGCGGATTATGCGATGCTGTAATCATTGCATCTCCACATTATGATCATCCGGCACTTAGCATCGAAGCTTTTGCCCACGGGCTGCACGTTCTTACAGAAAAGCCTGCCGGCGTATATACCAAGCAAGTCCTTGAGATGAACGAAGTGGCTAGAAGGTCCGGACTGCTTTTTGGGATTATGTACAACCAAAGAACAAATCCTGTTTATAAGAAGGTGAAAGATTTAATTGAAAGCGGAGAATTAGGCGAACTGAAACGAATATCTTGGGTGATTACAAATTGGTACCGACCGCAGTCCTATCATGACAGTGCCTCTTGGCGCTCTACATGGAAATATGAAGGTGGTGGCGCGTTAATCAATCAAAATCCACATCAAATTGATTTATGGCAGTGGATGTTTGGCATGCCTGATAGAATTCATGCGTTTGCAAAGTTTGGGAAGTTTTATGATATTGAAGTAGAAGATGAGGTGACGGCATATTTTGAGTATGACAACGGTGTGACAGGTACATATATTACTTCAACAGGAGAGGCACCCGGCACCAATCGTTTGGAAATTGCGTGCGACAGAGGTCGAATTATTGTGGAGAATGATCGGATTACTTTCGATAGAAATGTGGTTTCCGAACGTGAATTTAACGCATCATTTACCGGCCCCTTTGGCTTCCCTGAGTGTTGGAAATGTGAGATTCCGGTAATGGGAGAATATGAAGGCCATCCCGGTATATTGAAAGACTTTACCAATGCATTGAAAAATGGCACGCCCCTGCTTGCCCCCGGCGAAGAGGGCATTTTAGGTCTTACTATTTCGAATGCCATTCATTATTCTGCATGGACAGGTAAGATGGTAGATTGCCATGATTTTCCTCATGACCATTTTTACGAATTGTTACAAGATAGAATCAGGGAAAGTAAAGTGAAATAATCAAAATATGATTTATAATTTTAAATGTATAGGTGTCAAGAAAAAATACTTGACACCTTATTCTTTTTATAGTAAGATACACAGGGTTGGTGATTATGGAAAAGATATACGAACAAGCAATGTTATATGATTTCTATGGAGAGTTGCTGACGGAAAATCAGCGTAGCCTCTATGAGGATGTGGTCTATAATGATATGTCGCTTGGAGAAATTGCTGCAGAGCGTGGTATTTCCAGACAGGGCGTCCATGACCAGATTAAGAGATGCGATAAGATTCTCCAGGAATATGAAAGTAAATTACATCTGGTTGAGAAGTTTTCTAAAGCAAAGGAAACGGTGAATCAAATCAACCAGATTTCTCGAAATGATTCCGGTGTGACAGGGGAACAATTGTCTGCCCAAGAAAGCCTGAGAAGGATACAGGAGTTGTCTTTGGAATTATTAGACGAGATTTAAGGAGCAAATAGTGGCATTTGAAAGTTTAACAGATAAACTACAAAACATTTTTAAAAGTCTGCGAAGTAAGGGCCGGCTGACAGAGGAAGATGTAAAATTCGCCCTTAAAGAGATTAAGATGACCTTGCTGGAAGCAGATGTGAACTTTAGAGTTGTTAAGCAATTCATTAAATCTGTAGAAGAGCGTGCTGTCGGACAGGACGTAATGAACGGACTGAATCCCGGACAGATGGTGGTAAAAATTGTCAATGAGGAATTGATTTCCCTGATGGGCAGTGAGACTACAGAGATTGCTATGCAACCCGGCAAAGCCATTACCGTCATTATGATGGCAGGTTTGCAAGGTGCCGGTAAAACCACTGCCACAGCCAAAATTGCGGGAAAACTCAAAACCAAGGGAAAGAAATCTTTGCTTGTTGCCTGCGACATCTATCGCCCTGCCGCAATCGAACAATTACAGATTAATGGACAAAAGTTAGAGATAGATGTATTTTCTATGGGGACAGATCATAAGCCTGTAGAAATTGCAAAGAATGCAATTGCCCATGCCCAGAAGAACGGACATAATGTGGTGATTCTGGATACCGCAGGCCGACTTCATATAGACGAGGATATGATGGCTGAGTTGCAGACCATCAAAAGTCAGGTGGATGTGCATCAGACCTTGTTGGTGGTAGATGCCATGACCGGTCAGGACGCAGTCAATGTGGCTCAGGAGTTCAATGAGAAAATTGGCATTGACGGTGTGGTACTGACCAAATTGGATGGTGATTCCAGAGGTGGTGCGGCACTTTCTATCAAAGCAGTCACAGGGAAACCCATTCTTTATGTTGGTATGGGTGAAAAACTTTCCGATATGGAACAGTTCTATCCCGATCGTATGGCAAATCGCATCTTGGGAATGGGAGATGTGCTTTCGCTCATTGAGAAAGCCCAAGAAAACATCACTATAGACGAAGATACATCCAGAGATATGGCAAGCCGCATGAAGAAAGGGAAATTCGATTTTGAAGATTACCTGGAGAGCATGAAGCAAATGCGTAAAATGGGTGGTTTGGCAAGCGTTATGAGCATGCTTCCCGGAATGGGCATCAAGGCTGATATGGATGGAATGGTGGATGAAAAACAGTTAAAGCAGACAGAAGCCATTGTATTGTCTATGACGAAGCAAGAGCGTCGTAACCCCAAGATACTAACGCCTCAGAGAAAACATCGTATTGCAAAAGGCGCCGGTGTGGATATTGCGGTAGTCAATAGATTTATCAAACAATTTGAACAGACCCAGAAACTGATGAAACAGTTTGGCGGCGGTGGCAAGCATGGCCGCGGTATGATGGGTGGCTTCCCCGGTATGGGAGGCAGGAGATTTCCTTTTTAATGATGAATTCGGATTTTAAAAATTCGTTTCATAATAGAGCAAAAGAATCATTAGCCGAACAGGCAGAAAGAGGTAAAATTATGGCAGTAAAAATCAGATTGAGAAGAATGGGACAGAAGAAGGCTCCTTTTTATAGAATCATCGTAGCTGATTCTCGTTCCCCCAGAGATGGAAGATTTATCGATGAGATCGGTATCTACGACCCTTCCACCGAGCCCAGCACTTTCAAGGTTGACGAGGAGCTGGCTAAGAAGTGGTTGGCAAACGGCGCTCAGCCTACAGAAGTAGTAAGCAAACTCTTCAAAGTGGCTGGTATTGTAAAATAATGCTGAAATAACTTTGGAGGTGGCTTATGAAGGAATTAGTTGAAGTTGTTGCAAAAGCACTTGTTAACAACCCCGACGAAGTCGTTGTGACTGAAAAGACAGAAGGCAGAAATACCATCATTCAACTTCATGTAGCTGCATCTGATATGGGTAAAGTAATCGGTAAGCAGGGCCGAATTGCAAAGGCAATCCGCTCTGTAGTAAAGGCTGCTTCATCCAAGGGAAAACAGAACGTTGATGTTGAAATTATGTAATGTGTATGTATGTTAGTTGAGGACGATATGTCCTAAGGGTGAGGAGGGCACAAATGTGTACCTCCTCAAAGTGCCTATGAAAGGAATCTTTATGGAAGCTTTTTTAAAAGTTGGAATTATTACTTCCACCCATGGTTTAAAGGGGGAAGTAAAGGTGTTCCCCACCACAGACGATGTAAAACGTTTTAAGCGTTTGAAACAGGTGATTTTAGACAATGGCAAAGAACAACGGGACCTGGAAGTAGAGAGTGTGAAGTTCTTCAAGCAGTTTGTAATTTTAAAATTTAAGGGAATGGATTCCATCAACGATGTGGAAACATTCCGCAAATGCGAATTGCTTGTGGATAGAGCCCATGCAGTAAGGCTTTCCAAGGATGAATATTTCATTGCTGACTTGGAAGGACTTAAGGTGTTAGATGAAAACAACATAGAGATTGGCGTACTCAAAGAAGTTATGGAGACAGGTGCCAACGATGTTTATGTGATAGAATTGAACGACGGCAGGGAACTTTTGCTTCCTGCCATAAAGCAATGTGTGTTAGAAGTAGATGTTGAAACGGGATTTATTAAAATCCACATTTTAGAAGGATTATTGGACGATTAGCCTATGAGATTTCATGTGATGACGCTTTTCCCTGAAATGATAGTACAGGGTGTGAGTACCAGTATTACAGGAAGGGCCATTGAACAGAATTTAATCAGTGTGAATGCAGTCAATATCCGGGATTTTTCCAAGGACAAGCATCACAAAGTGGACGATTATACTTACGGCGGCGGTGCCGGGATGTTACTCCAGGCACAGCCTGTTTATGATGCTTGGGAAAGCATCACCGGTGGGAAGCAGGTCAGATGCGTTTACCTGACACCTCAGGGGCGGACTTTTTCGCAGAGTATGGCGAAGGAGTTGGCAAAAGAAGAGGAAGTGATTTTCCTCTGTGGACATTATGAAGGGATAGATGAGCGCGTTCTGGACGAAATTGTGACAGACAGAGTTTCTATCGGCGATTATGTATTGACCGGTGGGGAATTGCCTGCTATGGTGATGATAGACGCCATATCTCGATTGGTTCCCGGCGTGTTAAACAATGAAGATTCTGCACAGACAGAGAGTTTTCACAATGATCTTTTGGAATATCCTCAGTATTCCAGACCGGAGGAGTGGCACGGGAAAAGTGTGCCGGAGGTGCTTTTGAGCGGCAATCATAAAAATATTTGTGCCTGGCGTTTGGACGAATCAAAAAAACGAACGGAAGCTATAAGGCCCGATTTATATGAGAAATACTTACAGAAGGAAAAACTCATCAAACAGTTGAGTAAATCCAAAAGAAATCATATTCATATGATGGAAAGTCTTGCGCGGGGATTGGCAAGTGTGATTTATGCCAAAGGCAAAAATATTTTACTATACAATGATGATTGCAAGGTTGGATATTTGACTGCGGAGAATGAGGAAATCGCTAAAGAGTTGTTGGGATACCTACCAGGGGAGGCAGAGCAATTGTATACCTGTGGTGAAGTGGGAGAACAGGTGGTATGTGAGAAAGGGAAATTTAAGTCTTACCAAAAACTATGTTTATGCTTATATACCCAGAAATTATCCCTACCGGTAAGGTATAAGGATATCCGCTCCATTGAAGATATGACAGATTCTTTCGGTGCTTTTGAAGGAAAGCATATGATTGCTCAGGTGGCAGTACAAGCAGACGGAGGTATTTGCTTGACATATGAGAAGGGAGTGGAAGCGGATGTGGAGGTTTTGAAATCGCTTTTGGCATCTGCGTCGAACCGGTTGGTGCGGAATGGTTATACCCCTTATTTGTACTATTTGCCCGAAGATTCTACCATAGAAACAGTACAAAAAGAGTTGGGATTTTATGTGGCAGACAAGAAGGTGACTTGTTTTTCATAAGATAGGAGATACAGATGACAAAGAGTACATTTCCTTTGCGATTGGCGAAGGGTATTATATATGGATTTGGAATTGTGATTCTTGCCTTGGTTTCGCTAATGTCTCTTTTGTATGCTGTAGATGTCATAAATGAGGATTTCAATTTTATTACCACAATACGTCATACCCAGCCGATTGTAAAATTAGGTGTATGTGTTGCCGGAATGATTTTATTTGCATCCATGGCAGTTTGGCTAACTAAAGTGTTTGGTAAGAGGGGAGAATGGATAACTTTTCTGTTTTCCTTCATTTGGATGATAGTTATCAGCGCATGGTGGATTGTGAATGCCAAGGTGTCACCGGGAGGTGATAGTAAATCCTTATATGATATTGCAGTAAGAGCCCTCAACGGCGATTTGGCACCTGTGGCACCCAAAGGGTCTTATTTGGCATTATGCCCACATCAGACAGGTCTTTTGTTGTTTTTTGAGGGTATCTTACGAATATTTCCAGGGGCAGATTACATTACCATACAATGGGTGAATTTAGGAATGCTGTCTGTAGGATATGTGTCCGCATATTTGTTGGTTCGGGAATGGTTTGAGGCAACTGTAGTTAGACATTTATGGTGTCTGCTGATGATGTTTTTGTTCCCTCTATATTTTCTAGTGCCTATGATTTATGGTGATATCCCCGGGCTGGCTCTGGTGTGCATTGCTACACTTTTGGGGCAGTATTGGATCAAACATCAAAAGTGGTATTATCTGTTGGGTACTTTTTTGTTTGCCTGTGGAGCAGTGGCAGTAAGAAAAAATTATGCCGTTTATGCGATTGCTGCAATTCTTGCGCTGATGGTATATGGATGGATGACAAGGAAAGCAAAATTTGTTCTGGCTTCGGCATGGATGGCATTGGCGATTTTGCTGGCAGGAACTGTCCCTACAAAATTATATGAGTTACGTGCGGGCAACAGCCTTGGCGGAGGTATTCCTACTGTTTCCTATGTAGTAATGGGATTGAATCATACCGGATGGAATGGATATCACTCCAGTCTCTATTTGGAATGTGACTATGACGAAGAAAAAACTGCTCAGATTAGCAACCAAGATTTACTGGATACATTAAAGCGAATGAAGGCCCATCCCGGGGATGCTATTCGTTTCTTCTGGGAGAAACAAAGAATACAATGGGCACATCAGTCCTTTGCCTATGAAGTGTCAACAGTATATAGTTTTGATGAAGGGCGAACTCCACAAGCTTGGGAAGTGTATTCCGGTAACTGGAAGGCAAAGTGGCAGCCTGTAATGGATGTGTTTCAAAGTATGGTATATTTGGGAGCCCTGTTGTATGTAATTCAGATGCTTGTGGTGAGAGACATTCACAAGAGCCAGACTCCTATGTGGAAACTTGTTTGGCTGATTACTGTGATAGGGGGATTTTTCTTTAGCCTCATTTGGGAAGGCGGAGCCAGATATACTTTGCCCTATTTTGTTATGTTGATTCCATATGCGGCAAGTGGCATCCATGGGTTGTTTCAGGTAATTACAAAATTCGTAAAAAATACTTGCAAATAATATATCTATGTGGTAATATTTGAATGTTGTCGAAACGAGATGGTCCTCTGTTACAGAATGTATTAAGAACATCCATTTAGAAAAGGAGGCTCATTATGAGTAACATTATCAGAGAAATCGAAGCTGAACAGTTGAAAGCAAACATTGATGAATTCGCAGTTGGCGATACCGTAAGAGTATACGGTAAGATCAAAGAAGGTAACCGCGAGAGAATCCAGGTTTTTGAAGGCGTTGTACTGAAGAGACAGGGTGGAAGCAACCGTGAAACCTTCACTGTTAGAAAGACTTCTAACAACGTAGGCGTTGAGAAGACTTGGCCTTTGCACTCTCCCAACGTAGAGAAGATTGAAGTGGTTAGACGTGGTAAAGTAAGACGTGCTAAATTGACCTACTTAAGAGATCGTGTTGGTAAGAAGGCAAAAGTAAAAGAGGCAGTAAAATAATTTTATCAAAATTTGCTGAAACAAAGGGACAATTACATTTGTAGTTGTCCTTTTCTATTTTTATGAACTATGATATAATTAGAAACAGATAGTTTCACTTGGAGAGAAAGTCCATGGCAGAGTTGAGATTTTATAAAAAGAAACGGTTTCGTTCTACAAAATACAAAGAAATATTTTCCTGGTCATTGGGTATTGTGCTGGCCATCTTTTTGGGGATTGTGATTAATGTAGTGTATGGAACATCAATCCGCGTGGTTGGACAATCTATGGCACCTTTGTTTACCAATGGTCAAAAGGTGTATATTAACACGTTTCAATATTTGATAGGTTCTCCTAAAAAGGGGGATGTTGTTGTGTTTCTTCCCAATGGGAATGAAAAATCACACTACTATGTGAAAAGAGTTGTTGCTACCCCCGGGGATAAGGTGGTTATCCGTGATGGCATATTGTATGTCAATGATTTGCCAAGTATTTGGGTATATGAGGAATTGGAGCAAGAGGGGATTGCTGCGAATGAAATGACCATTGAAAATGGCACGGTATTTTGCATGGGAGACAATCCCGGTGAGGGAGAAGACAGCCGTTCTTCTAATCTTGGTCCAATTAAAGAAGATGATATTATAGGAAAGGTATGGTTTCGAGGTTCCCATCAGGAATCCGGAATGGGGTTTGTAAAATAGGATGAATTACCAATGGTATCCCGGTCATATGACAAAAGCAAAGCGTATGATGCAGGAAAATATAAAACTGATTGATTTGATTATTGAACTGGTAGATGCCAGAATTCCCTTGTCCAGCCGTAATCCGGAGATTGATGAGTTGGGAAAAGGAAAGTCCAGGATCGTACTTTTGAATAAATCTGATTTGGCAGACCCGGTTGGAAATAAGCAATGGACGGCGTACTTTCAGGAAAAGGGCATCCATGTGCTAGAAGTAAACTCCAAAAGTGGTATGGGACTGAAGGCCATTCACGGACTGGTACAGACGGCTTGCGCAGAAAAAATTGCGAGAGACAAAAAGCGGGGCATCGTAAATCGTCCCATTCGGGCTATGGTGGTGGGAATTCCCAATGTTGGTAAATCGACTTTTATCAATTCCTTCTGCGGAAGAGCTTGTGCGAAAACCGGGAATAAGCCGGGAGTCACTAAGGGAAAGCAGTGGATTAAATTGAATAATAAACTTGAATTATTAGATACGCCCGGGATTCTTTGGCCTAAGTTCGAGGATCCCGAAGTGGGCATGCGTCTTGCTTTTATTGGCTCTATCAATGATGAGATAATTATTGTAGAGGAAATGGTATGTGATTTGTTGCGCTGTATTCGTACATTATATCCTAAGTCTATTATAGAACGTTATCAGGTGGAATGGGCAGAGAATGAGGTGGATACTTTGACCGCCATTGCCAAAGCAAGGGGCTGTCTGGCTAAGGGAGAAACGGTGAATTTGAAAAAGGCGGCAGAGTTGGTGTTAGATGATTACAGAAGCGGAAAACTTGGCAGAATGACCATGGAATTACCTGAAACCAATATTGCTTCTGTGGAGGATGAGACATGAAAAAATGGATGAGAGAAATTCTCAGTACCTTTCTTTATATCATAGGGGTGTTACTATTGACCTGGTTTGTCATTTCCTATATTGGTCAAAGAACGGTTGTTTCGGGTGCTTCTATGGAGCCTACATTGTTACATCAAGACAATTTGATTGTAGATAAAATTTCATACCGTCTGCATGATCCCAAGCGGTTTGACGTGATTGTATTTCCTTTCCAGTATGGCAGTGAAGTATATTACATAAAGCGGATCATTGGTATGCCGGGAGAGACCATCCGTATTGACGAAGCTGGGACAATCTATATCACGAAACCGGGAGAAACGAAGGAAACCGTGCTGGAGGATCCGTATGGAAAGGAATTAATAAAACCGGAGCTATTGGGTTTGGCGAGAGATGGTGTAACTCTTGGTGTGGATGAGTATTTCTGTATGGGGGATAACAGGAACAATAGTACGGATAGCCGCAAGGACGTGGTAGGTAACATCAAAAGAGAAAATATTATTGGTAAAGCTTGGATTCGTATATGGCCTTTGAATACATTCGGCTTGATTAAATAGAGGATTTCTTATGAAAAATATGAATGAGATAAAGTTACTGTTTCAGAACTCTTCCTTGGAAGATTTGCCGGCATTGATGCAGGAATATGAAACGGATGAAAGAAGCGGAGTTCAAAAACTCCTTAGTTCTGCGCAGAAGAGAATTGTTGCCATGGAACAGGAACTTCTACGCTTGGAAGAAATCAGCAGGTATGAAAAGCAATATGCTGAGTATCAGTTGATTTGTGGTATTGATGAAGTGGGGCGAGGTCCTTTGGCAGGCCCTGTTGTGGCAGGCGCAGTGATATTACCTGCCGATTGTAAGATTTTATACATCAATGATTCTAAGCAATTGTCAGAGAAGAAGAGAGAAGAACTTTACGAAGTGATTATGGAGCAGGCGATTTCCTGTGGGATTGGCTATGCAACACCTGAGAGAATTGATGAGATTAATATTTTGCAGGCCACCTATGAGGCGATGCGGGAGGCAATATCAAAACTTGATCCTGCCCCGAAACTTTTATTGAATGATGCGTTGAAAATACCCGGAGTTTCCATTCCGCAGGTGCCGATTATCAAAGGCGATGCAAAGAGTATTTCAATTGGAGCAGCCAGCATCATAGCAAAAGTCACCAGAGACCGACTGATGGTGGAATATGATAAAGTATTTCCGGAATATGATTTTGCCGGAAATAAAGGATATGGAAGTCAGAAACATATAGAAGCATTAAAAAAATACGGTCCTACACCCATTCACAGAAGAAGCTTCATTCAGAATTTTATTTGATTCTATGGAGGTTTAACTTGAACAAAAAAGAAGTGGGCGCAACATGGGAAAAAACAGCAGTAGAGTATCTTGCGGCCCGTGGAATGCAGATTTTGGAATGTAATTTCAGATGCAGACAGGGCGAGGTGGATATCATTGGCATGCACGCCGGAGTTTTGGTTTTTGTGGAAGTTAAATACCGAACAGGAACCGGTATGGGAAGTGCGTTGGATGCAGTGACACCTGTTAAAATGCGTAAAATTTGTAAAGTTGCCATGTACTACCGGTATGTGAAAAAAGTGTTTCAGGATATGCCCATAAGATATGATGTGGTTGCCATTCAAAATGGCGAAATTCATTGGGTAAAAAATGCGTTTTTACATCAATATGACTAGAGAAAGGCGAAGGAATTATGTCAAATATTCTTGTTTGTGATGATGATAAGGAAATAGTGGATGCCATTGAGATTTATTTAAGTCAGGATGGTCATCACATCTATAAAGCATATGATGGAGAGCAAGCCATTGAGTTGTTAAAAAAAGAAGAAATTCACTTATTGATTATGGATGTTATGATGCCCAGATTAGATGGCATACGTGCGACTTTGAAGATTCGGGAATACAGTAGTATCCCCATTATTATGCTATCTGCCAAGTCAGAGGATACGGATAAGATTCTTGGCTTGAATATTGGTGCAGATGACTATATTACGAAACCATTTAATCCTTTGGAATTGGTGGCGCGTGTCAAATCTAATTTGCGAAGATACACGGCGCTGGGCAGTTTAAATGTAGAAGATAAATCCATCTATCAGGTGGGTGGCTTGGTGATAAATGATGACACGAAACAGGTTACTGTTGATGAGGAGCCTGTCCGACTGACCCCCATCGAATATAATATACTTTTGCTTTTAGTGAAGAATCAGGGCAGGGTCTTTTCTATCAATCAGATATATGAAAGTATCTGGAATGAAGATGCCATTGGCGCAGATAATACGGTGGCTGTGCACATTCGACATATCCGTGAAAAGATTGAAATCAATCCCAAGGAACCCAGATATCTAAAGGTTGTTTGGGGCGTGGGATATAAGGTGGACAAACAGTAGAAGGATGCGGAAATGAAGGTAGCAATCAAAAAAAGAACGGGTCTTTTTATTTTACAACATTTGATAGCCATGTCAGCGTTTATTGCGTTGGCTGTACTTATGCTGAATGCATATGTAGAAGTAGAGTCCATGGAGGGGAAAAAGGTTTACCGGATTTTCCCTATCAATACAGAACTTTCTTTTGAGGATTCTGAAATTTTCCATGATTTATATAATAATGCAGTTTCCGATATTACACAGTTGGTGGTAATCAAGGAACAAATGGAAACAGGAGACGTGTTTGATCCCAATAAACTAGTTGATATTACTGCATATGCGGACAAAATAGGTGCCAATAAGGCGTGCAGAAGCACGGCTGTATATCAGCTTGGGGATATCATCAAATGGGGAAAAAATGGTGTTGAATATATGGAATACACCATGTCCATTACTGAGTTTGTGAATTATTTCGGTGACTGTGTATATCCGGAGAATTTTCAGTTGACCAGGGATGGCGAACTTGCATTTGATGATTTTTATCGCGTGGATGAGCGAAGCATAAAGTCGGCAAATAAGTCTCTGGATGAGATTCAGGACGCTATGGATAAATACACCCGGGAGCAACTAGAGCAAATGGTATTTGCTCATATTTATGATCAGGATTTAAAGGAAATAAGTTTGACGGAACTCAACAATGAGACCTTTGTGCATGTCTCTATGCTACAAAATCGATATTTTCCTTATTCTGAGAATGAGACCCGAGATTCCAAGGACTTAGTAAGAGTTTGCTCTGACTGGATGGACTATTTTTGTTTGCAGAACAATTTGGTGGCGACCATTGAAAGCACCACTGAAAATTATAGGAATTACGAAAAAATCAATGTTGCTTATTCAGAAAAGAATAGTAACGTGAAATATATGGTCCGAATGACAACAGAGCATGGTGTGAGAACCCACACCAATGTATCTGCATTGAAGACTGCTTCTGATGAACAGGTTACTGAGTATTTTTCCGAATATCGAAGGTATTTGATTTATTATCCTGATAATCTGGTCTTTACCAGTAATACCGCGGTTAGCGAAGAGCAACTGGATGAGTATATTGATATGTATGAATATGCATACCAGGATACCACTCATATATGGCTGGGCGTAGATACTTCTTACGCCAATGTGGGGGATGTTTTTTATGATGCTTATCAGATGTATGGAGGTATCGTACCAAATGTGAACCGCATTCTGACCTTGATTTTAATGTTCATTTTGTCTTGGGTTGCATTATTCATTTACCAAACTATTTCCATTACTAAAGATCAGGTTATGGAAAAGAAACATGTATTATGGACGGAAGCGGTACTGGCATTTGGAATTGCGGCAGTGCTTCTCGGCGTTTGGCTATATCGTAATTTCTATGATGCCGTTTCCATGAATGAAATGTTAACTTCCCAGTTTTTGGGCATTCGCCTGACACGCGTATATCAGTATGTGATGTTTTCTCTTTTGGGAGTGGTATTGAGTATTTCCATCGATTCACTATGGTTTTCTGTGTATTATCGCTTGCAGGCAGGGGTTATATGGAAGAAGAGTTTACTATGTTTTCTATGTAAAAAAATACAGGGTGTATATCGGACGATACTGGCTCATAAGAACACTGCAGTGAACACCATATTACCCTATAATGCATTCGTTGTTTGCAATATGCTGGGCATTGTCGTGGCCTATAATCTGCGCATCCATTATTTGATTTATAGCATTTTGATTCTGTTTTTGCTTGTGATACTTGATTGTCTGGTTGGAGTTGTTTTGTTTCGTACCAGAGCAGAGCAAAAGGAGATTGTAAATGGTATCAACCGTATTCGTGCAGGTGAGGTAGAGTTTAAACTGGATGCGGAGAATCTTCATGGCTCCAACAAAGAGATGGCAGATGCAGTAAATAATATCGGTGAAGGTATCAGAAAGGCTGTTCAGACAAGTATGAAGGATGAACAGATGAAGACGGATTTGATCACCAATGTGTCTCACGATATCAAAACGCCTTTAACCTCTATTATCAATTATGTAGATTTGTTGAAGCGGTCTAAAATAGAAGATGAACTGGCGAAGGGGTATATTGCTATTTTGGACAGTAAAGCCCAAAGACTGAAGCAACTTTCCGATGACCTAGTAGAAGCCTCTAAGATTTCTTCCGGTAATATCGTGCTGGAAAAATCAGAGTTGAATTTGACTGAACTATTGAATCAGAGTATCGGCGAATTTTCTGAAAAATTTGAGGAAGAAAAATTGCAAATTATCTTCAAAGATAGTGAATTGCCGGCCTACATTTATGCAGACAGCAGAAGAATGTGGAGAGTGGTGGAAAATCTCTTCAATAATGTGTGCAAATATGCCATGGAAGGCACCAGGGTCTACATTGACATGGAGAAAAAAGACGGAAAGATCATTGCCGCTATCAAAAATATCTCAAAAATGCAAATGAATATTAAATCAAACGAATTGACAGAGAGATTTATCCGAGGAGATTCCTCCAGAACCACCGAAGGAAGCGGCCTGGGGTTGTCCATCGCCAAGAGTTTGGTGCAGGTGCAAGGTGGATATTTTGAAATTATTTTAGACGGAGATTTGTTTAAGGCAGTGATCACATTCCCGGAATATGTGGAAGAGATGCATGTCATTGATCTGGATGTGGAAGTGCAATAATAGAAAAAATTGATATGTTTACAAAAGAAAAGTCTTCAGAGAGATGTTTCCTCTGAAGACTTTTGTATTAATTTTGTGATTTGCAATAATGTAATGTTTTATTCGTAGATGTCCATATTTCTTCTGCTGTTGTATGCATCCACAATACCATGAATCTTATCTGCAGTGGTTAGAACATTGGACAGGGAAGCATCGTGGTTCATAAAGTCGATGAGTGAAGCTACAAATTTACTCATGTCAGCTTCGATAAAGTAAGGCTTGGAATACAACTCGGGAGGTAGGTAATTTAAGTCTGTGGTTACCACCTTGTCGAAGTATCCTTTTTCATAAGCTTCATCAAAGGCCTTCAAACCTTCTGTGAAAAGACCAAATGTACAGCAGATAAATACTCTACGAGCATTCATTTTCTTTAGCTGCTTCGCAGTGTCAATCATACTACCACCGGAGGAAATCATATCGTCAATGATGATGATGTCTTTGCCATCCACATTGTCACCCAAGAATTCATGAGCTACGATGGGGTTCTTGCCATTGACGATGGTAGAGTAGTCTCGACGCTTATAGAACATACCGGTATCAACACCTAATACCGTAGCAAAATAAATAGCGCGGTCTAAGGCGCCTTCGTCAGGACTGATGACCAGTAAATGATCTTTATCTACAATCAAATCCTCTTCGGAGTTCAAAAGTGCTTTGATAAACTGGTAGGGAGGTGTAAAATTGTCAAATCCATTGAGAGGAATCGCGTTTTGTACTCTGGGGTCGTGGGCGTCAAAGGTGATGAAGTTGCTGATGCCCATATCACGAAGCTCTTGCAGCATAAATGCACAGTCTAAGGATTCACGGCCGGTTCTTTTGTGTTGACGGCTTTCATACATGAAAGGCATAATAACATTGATTCTATGGGCCTTCCCTGTGCAGGCAGCAATCACACGCTTTAGATCCTGATAATGGTCGTCAGGAGACATGTGATTGATAAATCCATTCATCTTATAGGTAATGCTATGGTTACATACATCTACTAGAATAAAAAGGTCCTTGCCTCGTACACTTTCGTTAAACACAGCTTTTCCTTCGCCACTGCCAAAACGTGGAGTAGAGATGTCTACCAAATAATTATTTTCGCTGTATCCATGGAAAGCGGGGTCCATTTTTACTTTGTCGTTTTTGATGGTTTTACGAAACTCCACCAGATATTTATTCACATGTTCTCCCAATTTTGCAGCGGAAGACAGTGCTACAATTTTCAGGGGAGCCACCGGCATAGCGTTCTCAATCTCGTGTAAATTAGGCATAATTTCCTCCAAAGTATAATCTTTATGTAATTATAAACATACTAAAAACGCATCGTCAAGGAATAAGTAATGGATTTATGGAAAAATCGTGATATAATAAGTTAATAGGACACATAAGGAGTGTATTGGTACGGCAGAGGGAACCGTGTCATACAAAGGGATTATGAAGAAGTCAATGAATATAGATTTTACGCATAAAATTTCAGATGTTGTACCAAATAGTATTGCTCATGAATTAGAGATAGAAGCAGGGGATGTTTTGCTTGCTATCAACGATACAAAAATCCGGGATATATTTGATTATCAATATTTGATCCAGGATGAGTTTGTTGAAGTCTTAATTCAAAAACCCGATGGAGAGGAATGGCTTTTGGAGATAGAAAAGGATCCGGATGAAGATTTGGGACTATGCTTTGAATCAGGATTGATGGATGAATATAAGCACTGTCACAACAAATGCATCTTTTGTTTTATTGACCAGATGCCACCGGGCATGAGAGAAACTCTGTATTTTAAAGATGATGACTCCCGTCTTTCTTTTTTGCAGGGAAATTATGTGACGTTGACCAACATGTCCGATGAGGATGTTGATAGGATTTGCAGGTATCATTTATCGCCCATCAATATTTCGTTTCAGGCAATGAACCCAGAACTGCGCTGTAAAATGCTGAACAACCGATTCGCAGGAGATGCGTTGAAAAATGTGGACAAGCTATATCAGGCCGGCATTCAAATGAATGGCCAGATTGTATTGTGTAAGGGCATCAATGACGGAGAAGAACTGAAATACAGCATAGAGAAATTGATGCAATATCTTCCGCATTTGCAGAGTGTTTCTGTGGTGCCTGTGGGATTGACGAAATTTAGAGAAGGACTGGTTCCGTTAGAGTCTTTTGTAAAAGAGGATGCAATATCCGTTTTGGAATTGATTCATTCTTATCAGCAGAAATGTTTTGAAGAGTATGGCTTGCATTTTGTTCATGCCAGTGATGAATGGTATATGCTTGCCGGGTTGCCTTTGCCGGAAGAACAAGCATATGATGGTTATCTACAGCTGGAAAATGGCGTGGGGATGCTACGGCTGTTTTTGGATGAGTTTGAGGAGGCTTATCAGGCCATTACCACTACAATATGTCATAAAGAGATTTCCATAGCCACCGGGAAACTTGCTTATCCCACATTGGTTTATATGGCAGAGAAATTGATGGAAAGAGTGGAAGGATTGAAGATACATGTTTATGCTGTCGAAAATGAATTCTTTGGTACAAGCATTACGGTATCCGGTCTACTTACGGGGCAGGATGTGATTGCCCAATTGCAGGGAAAACCACTGGGACAGAGCCTGTTATTGCCTGAAAATATTTTAAGAAGTGGTGAGGATGTTTTCTTGGATGATGTCCGCGTTGGGGATGTGGAAAAGGCTTTACAAGTGTCTGTGAATATTGTAAAATCAAGCGGATATGAATTGGTGGAAACGATATTAAAATGAGTGTATAAGAAATGCAAATGATACACAAAAGTAAGATTTAGGAGGTGTACGATGCCAAAGAATCAGAGCAAACCTATTGTGGCAGTGGTGGGAAGACCTAATGTAGGAAAATCTACCCTGTTTAATGCTTTGGCAGGTGAAAATATATCTATTGTCAAAGATACTCCCGGTATTACCAGAGACCGGATTTATGCGGATGTGACATGGCTTGACAGAAGCTTCACATTGATTGATACGGGTGGTATAGAACCGGATAGCAATGATGTAATTTTGTCCCAGATGAGAACCCAGGCTGAGATTGCCATTGAAACGGCAGATGTGATTATCTTCCTTGTGGATGTGAAGCAGGGATTACAGGATGCTGATGCAAAAGTTGCCGACATGCTGCGTAGGTCTCAGAAACCTGTGGTTTTGGTTGTAAATAAGGTGGACAGTTTCGAAAAATATATGGCAGATGTCTATGAGTTCTATAACCTTGGCATCGGGGATCCTCATCCCATTTCTGCAGCCAACCGATTGGGCGTGGGAGATATGTTAGAGGAAGTGGTGTCCCATTTTCCTGCCTATGAAGAGGACGAGGAAGAAGATGAACGCCCCAGAGTGGCCATTGTCGGAAAACCTAATGTAGGAAAATCCTCCCTGATTAATAAACTGTTGGGTGAGGACCGCCTCATCGTATCTGATATTGCAGGCACCACCAGAGATGCTGTGGATACAGAGATTACCTTCAACGGAAAAGAATATGTGTTTATTGATACGGCAGGTCTTCGCAGAAAGAATAAAATCAAAGAAGATCTGGAACGCTATATGATTGTCCGCACCGTCAGTGCAGTGGAAAAGGCGGATATCGTGGTTTTGGTGATTGATGCTGTAGAGGGTGTTACCGAACAGGATGCAAAAATTGCCGGTATTGCCCATGAACGAGGAAAGGCAGTGATCATTGCCGTCAACAAGTGGGATGCGGTGGAAAAGGATGATAAGACCATTTATCGTGTGCAGGATAAGGTGCGCAATACATTGTCCTATATGCCCTATGCCGAGATTTTGTTTGTGTCTGCCCATACCGGCCAAAGATTGAACAAATTGTTTGAAACCATTGATATCGTCAGCGAGAACCATGCTATGAGAGTGGCCACCGGTGTGCTGAATGAAATTATGGCGGAGGCAGTGGCGATGCAACAGCCCCCTTCGGATAAGGGAAAACGCTTGCGGTTATATTACATTACACAGGTTTCCATTAAGCCGCCCACCTTTGTTATTTTTGTCAATGATAAGGAATTGATGCATTTTTCATACACAAGATATATTGAGAATCAAATCAGGGAGACCTTTGGTTTTAAAGGAACTCCGCTTCGCTTTATTATCAGAGAACGTAATGAGAAGGAGTAATCTTTTTTATGATTAGGATTTTATGCCTGCTGATTGGATATGTATTTGGTTTATTTCAAACGGCTTATTTTTATGGAAAGTCCAAAGGCATCGACATTAGAGAACATGGGAGTGGCAATTCCGGAACCACCAATGCATTGCGTGTTATGGGGACAAAAGCCGGGCTCATTGTATTTGCTGGAGATTGTATCAAATGCATCTTAGCCGTGACTTTGGTCCGGTTGCTTTTTGCCCGCAGTTATGGTGATACTATGGAGTTGCTCGCGCTATATACTGCTGCAGGATGTATCTTGGGACATAATTATCCTTTCTATATGAATTTTAAAGGCGGAAAGGGAATTGCCGCTACCGCCGGATTGATTATATCCCTGCATCCGTTGTTTATTCCGGTAGGATTGCTTTCGTTTTTTGGTACGTTTATGATTACCCATTATGTATCGTTGGGCTCTTTGCTTGTTTATGCAACTCTTATGGCAGAAATGATTCTTTTGGGTCAGAATGGCTTTTTTGAAGGCCTGACACAGATGCAGTTGTATGAAATGTACGCCGTTACTTTTTTGTTGGCCGTGATGGCATACTGGAAACATAAAGATAATATCGTTCGCCTGATTCACGGGAACGAGAGAAAGACCTATCTTTTTAAAAAGAATGAAGTTTAAAATTTTAAGCGAAAAGTCTTAGGACGGATGTCGATGAATGATAGAGAGGAAATGCTATGGCAAAGATTGGTATCATTGGCGGTGGAAGCTGGGGGGTAGCCCTTGCAGTGCTACTACATAAGAATGGTCATCAGGTGTCTGTTTGGTCTGTGCTGGAAAGCGAAATTAAGCAGTTAAATGAAACCAGAGAACATAAGATGTTGCCCGGTGTAATATTGCCGGAAGAAATGACATTTACAACTGACGATGCTGAGATTACCCGGGATAAAGATATTTTAGTATTTTCCGTCATGAGTGCGTATACCAGAAGTACCGCTAAAAGATTGAGTGGCTTTGTAAAAGATGGTCAGATTATTGTGAATGTGGCCAAGGGTATTGAAGAAGATACGTTGATGACCTTGTCTGATATTATAGAAGATGAAATTCCACAGGCGGATGTGGCTGTTTTGTCCGGCCCTTCCCATGCGGAGGAGGTATCCAGAGGCATTCCCACCACAATTGTGGTTGGCGCGAAGAGCAAGCAAACAGCGGAACATATTCAGAATGTATTTATGAATGAAGTATTCCGTGTCTACATCAGCCCTGATATTCTCGGTATTGAGTTGGGCGGGTCTCTGAAGAACGTGGTAGCGCTTGCGGCAGGGATTGCGGATGGATTGGGCTATGGAGATAACACAAAGGCGGCATTGATTACCAGAGGCATTGCAGAAATCACCCGACTGGGTATTGTTATGGGTGGTAGAGCTGAGACATTCAGTGGCCTTACCGGCATCGGAGATTTAATTGTCACCTGCGCCAGTATGCATTCCAGAAACCGTCGTGCAGGCATTTTGATTGGTCAGGGGAAGAGCGCCCAGGAAGCAATGGACGAAGTGAAGATGGTGGTGGAAGGAGTGTATTCTGCCAAGGCAGCCATGCAACTGGCAGAAAAGTATCAGGTACAGTTGCCCATTATTGAACAGGTAAATGAGGTGTTGTTTCACGGGAAATCTGCGTCAGATGCAGTGAAAGAATTGATGACAAGAGATAAGAAAATAGAACTTGAGGAAGCGAAATGGGAGGACTAAGTCCTCCCATTTTTATTGATGAATCCCTGCCATGATTTCTTCTGCGGTTTGGGGCTTGTTCATGGTATAAATATGGATATCCTTTACACCATTTTCCTGTAAGTCTCTGATTTGGCGGATGGCATAATCGATACCTGCTTTTCGCATCTCGTCCGGCTTGTCTCCATAGGAGGCAATGATGTCGGCCAATTGCTTGGGGATGCTGGAACCGGAAAGGGAGATGGTAGTCCCTAGAGATTTGGCGCTTGTGATAGGCATAATACCGGCACAGATTGGCTTACAGATTCCTTTCTTTTGGGCCTTTTCCATGAAATGATAGAAATAATCATTGTCAAAGAAAAGCTGACTGATAAAGAATTCAGCGCCTAAATCCTGCTTTAATTTCATATGGTTCAAATCGGATTCCATACTGAAACTTTCATAGTGTTTCTCCGGATAGCAGGCAGCTGAAATATGTAAATCGGTATTACTTTTTAGGAAGGAAATCATATCGCTGGCATAGAAAAACTCTCTATTGTCAAATTGTTCGTCCGTCATATCTTTGGGACGGTCGCCACGCAATGCTAAAATGTGCTTAACATTATGTTGTTTCAATTCTTCAGCAATTTCTAAAATTTGATGCCTTTTACTGCCCACACATGTTACATGAGCCATGGCATCTATTTTTAATGTGTTTTGTATGTAAGATGCAATCTCGATGGTTTTTCCTTTTTTATTACCCATGGCACCATAGGTCACACTGATAAAATCAGGATGTAATTTGCCAAGCGCATCTAAAGTTTCAAATGCTGCTTCGAATTCACCATCTTTTTTGGGTGGAAATACTTCAAAGGATATGGAGTATCCTTTAATTGCGTTTGTGTTTTTCATTGTTTTATCCCTCGTCAAAGGTTAGATTTTCCTTGCTTTTAAGGTAATAATATCGTAACATAAGAACAGAATTATTACAAGAAAAAGCCCCCAATAGGTAAGAAAAAGCAAAAGGGGGATTGGATGGAGGGATTATGGGAGCAGAAGGATTTAGAAGTACTGCTGAATATGTAGCAAGTGAGGAGTTGATGGCCAGCGTAAATATTGCCATTGCGCTGAAAAAACCATTGTTAATTAAGGGGGAGCCCGGTACGGGGAAAACCATGCTGGCAGAAGCAGTGGCACAAGCATTGGGGAAAAAACTCATTATTTGGAATATTAAATCCACCACCAAGGCCCAGGAAGGACTGTATGTTTATGATACCATTCAGCGTCTGTATGACGGACAGTTTGGAGAAGAAGGGGTAGATGATATTGCCCGTTATATTAAATTAGGGAAACTGGGAGAAGCTTTTGACAGCGATGAGCAGGTGGTGCTTCTGATTGACGAAATCGACAAGGCTGACTTAGAGTTTCCCAATGATCTTCTATGGGAACTGGATCAGATGGAATTCTATATCAATGAAACAAAACGAACAGTAAAAGCCAAACAGCGCCCCATCGTTATTATCACTTCCAATGCGGAAAAGGAATTGCCGGATGCGTTCCTGCGTCGCTGTATTTTCCACTATATCGAATTCCCTTCCAAGGAGTTGATGGAGGAGATTGTGAGGGTGCATTTTCCCCGTGTGGAGGAGAATTTGCTGAAAGAAGCCATGGATGTATTCTATGGAATCCGCACCATTCGTGATATCCGTAAGAAACCAAGCACCTCTGAGTTGATTGATTGGATCAATGCATTGCAGATAGGTGGCATTACAGCAGATCGCATCCGTAAGGAACTGCCTTTTGTGGGTGTGGTGGTAAAGAAGGATGAAGATTTACAGTTGGTGAAGCAAAATCCCATTTATTAATGGTATGAATTCCTATAATACTGACTTTGGAGTATATTCGAGATATGTTTATTACATTTTTTGAATCTTTACGCCAGAAGGGACTGAAGGTCAGCCTGGGAGAGTGGTTGACACTGCAGGAAGCATTAGACAAGGGGTTGTGCGGTGCCTCGCTCACGCAGTTTTATCATGTTGCCCGGATGATACTGGTAAAAAGCGAAACGGATTTTGATAAATTCGATATGGCTTTTGAAGAGTGTTTCAAGGCGGCACAGCATGAGACAGAAGTGGGTGCACAGATGCTTCGCTGGTTAGACAAGTCTGATATGGTGGAACTGGCTCATGAAGAAGCCAGAAATCATTTAAATCAAATAGAAGAAATTCATGTGGACAAAGAGGATGTGGAAGAGAAGTTCAGACAACGCCTCAAAGACCAGGACAGCGAGCACAACGGCGGTAGTTTTTGGATCGGAACCATGGGAAAAACCTCCTTCGGTAATACCGGAGGAAATGTAGGTGGCGTGCGTGTGGGCGGTAAGACAGGCTATCAGTCTGCATTTGCTGTGGTTGGTGCCAGGAAATATCGGGACTTTAGAGATGACCGTGTGATTGACAATCGCCAGTTCCAGATGGCATTACGAAAACTACGTCAATTTTCCAGCCGATTAGATATTCCAGAGACCGAACTTGATATTGATGGTACCGTGTCTAAGACCTGTAACAATGGCGGATGTCTGCAAATTGTGATGCAAAAGCCCAGGAAGAACGCAGTGAAGTTATTACTGTTGATGGATTCCGGTGGTACAATGATTCCCTATAGTACCCTTTTGAATGAAATTTTTCAAGCTGTGCACAAATCCAATCATTATAAGGATGTCAAGACCTATTATTTTCATAATTGTATTTACAGTAAACTATACAAAACACCGGAATGTGAAAATGGGGATTGGATAGATACGGAATGGATGTTCCGTAATTTAGATAGCGATTATAAAGTGATTATTGTCGGGGATGCTGCCATGGCGCCGGAAGAATTATATTCCACAACAGGGAACTACCGTGGACCCAACGGAGGTCTTTGCGGTTATGATTGGTTGAAATTAATCAAAAGAAAGTATAAAAAAGTGGTCTGGCTGAATCCTAAGATGGCACCGGGAAGGGCCCCTTGGAGAGAGGCGGAGACGGCAATCAAGGAATTGTTTCCTATGTATAAATTGACCGTGGACGGACTAAACCAAGCCATGGTGAAGTTGATGACCAATAAGTAAATTTTGTGAAATGTATAAAAATAATGGTTTAGTATTGGTTGGGAATGTGTTATAATATCAAAAAAACGAATTGGAGGTATATATACTATGGGATTTTTGACAGGAAAAACAGCGATTATTACCGGTGCAGGACGTGCAGTTCTCAGTGACGGTGCATGTGGATCTATCGGTTATGGAATTGCAACTGCTTATGCAAAAGAAGGCGCCAACCTTGTAATTACAGGTAGAAATGTTCAGAAGTTGGAAGAAGCAAAAGAAGAATTGGAAAGACTTTATGGCATCCAGGTTTTGATTGTACAGGCAGATGTAAATGCAGGAGCAGACAATGAAGCAGTGGTAAATGATGTGGTAAAGCAGACCATTGAAAAGTTTGGCAGAATTGATGTGTTGATTAACAATGCCCAAGCATCTGCTTCCGGTGTGACCATTGCAGACCACACCACAGACCAATTTAACTTGGCTATGTATTCCGGTTTGTATGCAGCATTTTATTATATGAAAGCATGCTATCCTTACTTGAAGGAGACACAGGGAAGTGTGATTAACTTTGCATCCGGTGCAGGTTTGTTCGGTAACTATGGACAGTGTGCTTATGCAGCAGCAAAAGAAGGTATCAGAGGATTGACCCGTGTGGCGGCTACCGAGTGGGCAAAGGATGGCATCAATGCAAATATTATTTGTCCTTTGGCTTGGACAGCACAGTTGGAGAACTTCCAGAAAGCTTATCCTGAAGCATTTGAGAAAAATGTGCATATGCCTCCTGCCGGACATTTCGGTAATGTTGAGACAGAAATCGGTAGAGTCTGTGTGCAACTGGCATCTCCTGATTTTAAATACCTGACCGGTGAGACACTCACTTTGGAAGGCGGTATGGGTCTGAGACCTTAATTATACTATTGGAGGAACTTTTGTAATGACAGTTTTTGACGAGTTGAAGGCCAGAGGATTGTTGGCTCAGCTGACGGATGAAGAGGAAATCAAAGAACTTATTAATAATGGTAAGGCTACATTTTATATTGGATTTGATCCTACCGCAGACAGCCTTCATGTAGGACATTTTATGGCGCTATGCCTGATGAAGAGATTACAGATGGCAGGCAACAAGCCCATCGCTTTGATTGGTGGTGGTACTGCTATGATCGGTGACCCTTCCGGTAGAAGTGACCTTCGTTCCATGATGACCACCGAGACCATTGACCATAACTGCGAGTGTTTTAAGAAGCAGATGAGTCGTTTTATCGAATTTGGTGAAGGCAAAGCCATGATGGTTAATAACGCAGACTGGTTGCGTGATTTGAATTATATTGAATTTATCAGAGACATTGGCGTACATTTCTCTGTCAATAGAATGTTGACTGCAGAGTGCTATAAACAGCGTATGGAGAAGGGCCTTAGTTTCCTTGAGTTCAACTATATGATCATGCAGAGTTATGACTTTATGTGTCTGTATGAGAAATACGGCTGTAACATGCAGTTTGGTGGCGATGATCAGTGGAGTAATATGCTGGGCGGCACCGAATTGATTCGTAGAAAATTGGGTAAAGATGCGTATGCTATGACCATTACTTTGCTTCTGAATTCGGAAGGAAAGAAAATGGGCAAGACCCAGAAGGGTGCTGTTTGGTTGGATCCCAATAAGACCAGCCCCTTCGAGTTCTATCAGTATTGGAGAAATGTTTCTGATGCGGATGTGATCAAGTGCTTGCGCATGTTAACTTTCCTGCCTTTGGAGCAGATCGAAGAAATGGCTACATGGGAAGGCAGTGAATTGAACAAAGCAAAGGAAATTCTTGCATATGAATTGACCAATTTGGTGCACGGTGAAGAGGAAGCTGCAAGAGCACAGGAAAGTGCCAGAGCGTTGTTCGCCGGCGGAAATGCCAGCGAAATGCCTACCTGTACTTTAGAAGAGGCGGACTTTATGAACGGCACCATTGATATACTTGGTGTATTGGTGAAAGCAGGTCTAAATCCTTCCCGTTCTGACGCGAGACGTGCAGTGGAGCAGGGCGGCGTCACTGTGGATAATGAGAAGGTAACAGACGTAAAGGCGGTATATACACCGGAACAGTTTGCAGGAGAAGGCATTGTTGTGAAGCGTGGTAAGAAGAATTTTAAACGCGTGATCATGTAATATTAAATATATTCGAATCAGCCCGTAATAGGTATGAACAGGAAACCTCTTACATATATTTTATCAGTATATGTAGGAGGTTTTTTATGGACATAATTTCGTTGAATACCTATGATATATATAAAGACATCAAAGATCGAACGGCAGGAGAGATTTACATAGGTGTTTTGGGGCCTGTAAGAACAGGAAAATCTACTTTCATCAAGCGATTTATGGATGAAATGGTCCTTCCGTTTATGACCAATGCAAATGCGAAAACAAGAGCCATGGACGAATTGCCTCAGAGTGCCGGTGGACGCACTATAACTACTACGGAGCCTAAATTTGTGCCCAATGAAGCTGCCATGATAGAGTTGGGAGAAGGAATTTCGGTGGCGGTCAGGTTGATTGACTGTGTAGGCTATATGGTGGACGGTGCCACGGGACATATCGAAGGGGATGAGGAAAGGATGGTGAAAACTCCCTGGTTTGAAGAGGAGGTTCCCTTTACCATGGCAGCCCAGATTGGCACGGATAAGGTGATGAATGACCATTCTACCATTGGTGTAGTGATTACCACCGATGGCAGCTTTGGAGAGTTATCCAGAGAACAATATTTGGATGCAGAGGAAAAGACGATCCTTGCATTGAAACAGATTCAGAAGCCCTTCATCGTGTTGGTAAATTCAGAGCGGCCGTTTTCGGATGAGGCTGTCAGTGTTGCGAAACATATTTCCGACAAGTATGGCGTGAAGTCAATGCCAATCAATTGCGCACAGTTGAAAAGAACAGACATCAATCAGATCTTAGAATCCATCCTCTATGAATTCCCCATATCCGCAGTGGAATTTTATTTACCCAAGTGGGTAGAAATGTTGCCTCAGAGCAATAAGATGAAGATGGATTTGTGCGAACGGGTACAAACACAGTTGGTAGAATATCACACATTGAGAGATGTGATTGAAAAGCCGATTACATTAGATAGCCCTTATGTGAAGGATTGTATTTTAAAAGAACTCCATGCGGATACAGGCATTGTAAAGATTTGTCTGGAGACGGATGAAACTGTATATTATGAAATGTTGACGGATATGGTGGGAGAGGAAATACAGGATGAATATCAATTGATTTCTCTTTTGAAAAACTATAGTGTCATGCGTAGGGAGTATACGAAAGTGCTGGAGGCAGTCAGCATGGTAAAGGGGAAGGGATACGGTGTTGTTTCGCCCTTGCGGGAGGAAATCGTATTAGAAAAGCCTAAAATTATCAAGAATAATAACAAATACGGAGTCAAAATAAAGGCTTCCGGTCCTTCTATACACATGATTCAGGCAACCATTGGTACAGAAATAGCGCCTATTGTGGGAAGTAAAGAGCAAGCAGAAGATCTGATACAGTATATTGAGGCACAGGAGCAGGAAAACGGCATCTGGGATACCAATATTTTTGGCAAAACGGTGGAACAGCTGGTTGCGGATGGAATTCACAGCAAAATTTCTTCAATAGACGATGAAGGCCAAATAAAATTGCAGGATACCATGCAAAAAATTGTAAATGATAGTAATGGTGGTATGGTTTGTATCATCATATAATACGGTAGAATTGATATTTCATAATTTGATATAATATCATTGAAATAAAAGCAATATTTCGATATACTTAAAACACGAATTGGAGGAAATTGGCATGAACAACGAAATGGCAAGATTACAGAAATGCCTGAATTGCGTCCGCAAGGCGACATCATTTGTGCCCAAGGTGGCAGTTGTGTTAGGCTCGGGCTTAGGTGGCTTTGCAGACCATATTCGCGTAGCCTATGAAATGTCTTATCATGAGATAGAAGACTTTCCTGTGTCCACAGTGCCGGGACATGAGGGGAAATTTATTTTTGGATACGTGGGAGATGTGCCTGTTGTATGTATGAAGGGACGTGTTCATTATTACGAAGGGTATGGTATGAATGAGGTAGTGCTTCCGATTCGGTTGATGAAATTATTGGGCGCAGAAATCTTAGTTCTTACCAACGCTGCAGGTGGTGTGAACCCCATCTTCCGTGCCGGGGACTTGATGCTCATCAAAGACCAGATTTCTCTGTTTGTGCCCAATCCCTTGGTGGGAGAAAACTTGGATGAGTTGGGCTGTAGATTCCCGGATATGAGTGCAATTTATGACAGGGAATTACAGGTGCTGATACGGGAAGCTGCATCTGAATGTAATATCGTTTTGCAATCCGGCGTCTATGCACAATTATCAGGTCCCTCCTATGAAAGCCCTGCGGAAATTCGATTCTTAGGAAAAATTGGTTGTGATGCTGTGGGAATGAGTACTGCTGTGGAAGCGATTGCAGGGAAACATATGGGGATGCGAATTTGTGGGGTATCCTGTATCAGTAATATGGCGGCAGGAATCACGGATGCCGCGCTGAATCATGAAGAAGTACAGGAGAATGCCGGCAGGGTAGGAACACAGTTCTGTGGTCTTTTAATAACAGCAATTCAAAGGATGTAATAAGAGATGGATTTGTTTGAAAATGAGCAGAAGATAGACAATGAAGAAGTGCAACAGTTAATTCAATCTGCGATACAGGCAAGAGAAAATGCCTACGCACCTTATTCAGGATTTTGTGTGGGTGCTGCATTGCGTACGGATAATGGCATGACTTTCACCGGATGTAATGTGGAGAATGCTTCCTATGGTGCCACCATCTGTGCAGAACGGGTGGCTATATCTAAGGCGGTTAGTGCAGGATATACGCAATTTACATCCATTGCAATCGTAGGTGGTGCAAGAGATGAGGAACCTTCTGCCTATGCTTCTCCCTGTGGTATTTGCAGGCAGGTGTTGGCCGAATTTGCCACAGATAACTGCAAAGTGTATGTGGCCAAATCCATTCGGGATTATAAGATATTTTCCTTTTGGGAATTGTATCCGGAAGGGTTCAAAAAATAGAGATGTTGGAGTGTACTTAAGATGAAACAATATACCACCATTCTTTGGGATGTGGACGGTACTTTACTGGACTTTCATTATTCTCAAAGATGTGCCATGGAGGCTTGCTTCCAAAAATACATAGGGAAAAAGATTACAGAAGAACAACTTGACCGTTATTCTGCCATCAATGATATGTTTTGGAAAAAATTAGAGTTGGGTGAAGTGACGAAAGAAGAACTATTGCCCGGGCGATTTATACAATTGTTTGAAGAATATCAGATTGACGGTGTGGATGTGGATGCATTTCAAAAGCAGTATCAGAAAGAATTGGGGCTTCATTTTTCCGTCATTGATGACGCGGTTACGATTTGTAAATCCTTGCAGGGAATTGTGAAACAATATGTCATTACCAATGGCGTGACAATTGCACAACAGACCAAACTGAGACTCTCCGGATTGGCAGAGGTCATGGAGGAACTATTTATTTCCGAGTCTGTTGGCGCGCCTAAACCCCATCAGGCGTATTTTGACTATGTTTTGGACCGTGTGTCGGAAAAAGATAAATCGAAGATGTTGATTGTGGGAGATTCTCTTTCCAGCGATATCAAAGGTGGAGTGTTAAACCACATTCCCACATGTTGGTATCGACAGGAAGGAACCTGCAATACTTCCGGATTGATCCCGGATTATGAAATTTCTGATTTGCACGAAATATACGATATTTTAGGAGTGTTTCCCAATGCCTAAACATTCAGGACAAAAGCTGAAAATACTATATGTATTAAAATACTTGATGGAGCATACTGATGAAAATCATCCGGTGACTACCAACGAACTGATCGCATATCTGGCAGCAAATGATATTCATGCCGAGCGCAAGAGTATCTATACTGATATCGAAGAGTTAATTGTCTTTGGTTATGATATTGTGCAGGTGGGCAGCCGTGTCGGTGGTGGTTACTATATGGCATCCCGAGAGTTTGAATTGGCAGAATTGAAACTTTTGGTAGATGCGGTGCAGTCGTCCCGCTTTATTACCACCAACAAATCCAGGAGTTTGATTGAAAAAATCAGTCATCTGGCCAGCAAACATGATGCCGGGAAACTTCGCAGGCAGGTGTATGTTGCCGGTCGGATTAAGACGGAGAATGAGGGAATTTATTACAGTATAGACTGCTTGCACGAAGCAATCCAGGAAAACAAACAGGTTACCTTTGTATACTATGAGTGGGATGTGAACAAAAAGTTTCAGCCAAGAAATCATAGTGTGCGAAAGGTAAGCCCCTGGGCCCTTGTATGGCGGGATGAAAATTATTATCTCATCGCTTATGATGCGGAAGATGGGATCCTCAAGCATTATAGAGTGGATAAAATGGGAAAAACCTGCCTTGAGAAGAAATCAAGGGAGGGGGCGGAAGTGTTTGAGTCTTTGCAATTGACAGAATACTATAACCGCACCTTTGGTATGTTTGCCGGCGATGAAGAGATGGTAACGATGGAATTCCCCTCACACCTTGTGGGCGTGGTGATTGACCGTTTCGGGAAGGAGGCCAATATTCGTCCTTTGGGTACAGAACGTTTTCGCCTAAGGGCAAAAGTTTCTGTCAGCGGACAGTTCTTTGGCTGGCTTTCCGGGATTGGGAAGGAGGCCCGGGTGGTGGAGCCTCAGTCTGTGAAGGAAGCGTACAACCAATGGCTGCAGGGAATTTTAAATGAAATGAATTCATAAAATAGAGGCACTTAAAATTTTTACCAAATTTTAAGTGCTTTTTTTGTTTATAATTTTTTTATATATGATTGACTTTTTAGAATTCTTTTCATATACTATTAAATACACAATATAGTGATTGTTAAAAATGAGCAACACAATATTTGGTGGATTGGGATGGAACGGTAGAATGTGCTGTTCCCATTGACGAAAGACGGAAAGGGATAGGAGTTATGAGTAGTAATTTTGATCAGGCAACATCAGAATGCACAAATTATGGAGAAAACTTTCGACCTGCGAAAGAAGTTTTTGTTATCAAAAAAGACGGAAGCAGAGAGGCCTTCAATGTACAGAAGGTAATTAATGCTGTCGGAAAAAGTGCATACAGAGCGCTGACCAAATTCACAGAAGATGAGGAGCGTCAGATTTGTCAGCATGTCATTGATAAGGTGAATGAATTGGATACTGACGAAATCCCTATTCCTGTTATGCATAATATGGTGGAGAGCGCATTGGAACTGGTGAAGCCCGTAGTTGCGAAGAGTTATCGTGATTATCGTAACTATAAGCAGGACTTTGTACGTATGTTGGATGATGTGTATAAGAAGAGCCAGTCCATCATGTATATTGGCGATAAAGAGAATGCGAATACCGACTCTGCTTTGGTGGCTACCAAGAGAAGTTTGATTTTCAACCAGCTGAATAAAGAGTTGTATCAGAAATTCTTTATGACAACCGAAGAAATTCAGGCATGTCGTGACGGCTATATTTATGTGCATGATATGTCTGCCAGAAGAGATACCATGAATTGCTGTCTGTTTGATGTAAAGAATGTGCTTAGCGGCGGATTTGAAATGGGTAATGTTTGGTACAATGAGCCCAAGTCCTTGGATGTTGCCTTTGATGTTATCGGCGATATTGTATTGAGCGCAGCAAGCCAGCAGTACGGCGGATTTACCGTGCCCAGTGTGGACGAGATTTTAGAGCCATACGCAGAGAAGTCCTATCAGAAATATATTGAGAAATATACCAGACTTGGTATTGACAAAGACACTGCAGAGGCAGAGGCCTACGCTGATGTGGTAAGAGAATTTGAGCAGGGCTTCCAGGGATGGGAGTATAAGTTCAATACCGTAGGAAGCAGCCGTGGTGACTATCCTTTCATTACTGTTACTGCAGGTACGGCAACCGGTAGATTTGCAAAACTTGCTACCATCACCATGTTGAATGTAAGAAGAAGAGGACAGGGCAAAAAGGACTGCAAGAAACCCGTTCTGTTCCCTAAGATTGTATTTTTGTATGACGAGAACCTGCATGGCCCCGGAAAACCTCTTGAGGATGTTTTTGAGGCCGGTGTACAGTGTTCTGCAAAGACTATGTATCCCGATTGGCTGAGTTTGACTGGTAAGGGCTATGTGGCAAGCATGTATAAGCAATATGGTAAGATC
>JAEIGA010002032.1_pt1 | contig 32206 bp, 38 predicted proteins | sample 9270691 | NCBI WGS metagenome assembly JAEIGA01 (sample SAMN17057246, study PRJNA624740) | gut metagenome | biome: biome; isolation source: fecal sample | host: Bos grunniens | place: China: Xizang | collected 2019 | reverse complement strand
CATCAGGGAGGAAGACATTCCCAAAGAGGAAAAATACGAGCAGATGAGCATTTTCGATCTGGCGCAGAAGCCGGAGGAAAAGAAGGAAGACGAAGAGAAACTCGCAAAGGAAAGAGCGCTTCAGGAAGCTATGCTCGAACTCAAGCATAAGTACGGAAAGAATGCCGTAGTAAAGGCCAAGAACCTCAATAAAGGCGGTACGGCGATGGAACGCAACGAACAGATAGGCGGACACAAGGCATGAGAAATTACGACGACATAATCAACCTTTCGAGGCCTCAGTACCACGACCTTCCGCCCATGTCCATGCACGACAGGGCAGCGCAGTTCTCGCCCTTTGCGGCCCTCGTCGGATACGATGCGGCAGTCGAAGAGACGGCGCGCCTCACGGACAGCAGACGCGAGATGGAAGAAGACGAGATAAACGAATTAAACCGTCAGCTTCAAGAACTTGCAGAAAAGCTCACTGAGCGCCCGAAGATAAGGGTCACGTATTTTATCCGCGACAGGAAAAAAGAGGGCGGAAGATACGCATCAAAGATCGGAAATGCCAGAACGATAGATCAGGCAGAAAACAGGATAATCTTCACGGACGGCGAATCCGTACCCGTTAAGGACATGTACAGCGTCGTGTTTATCGAAGAGTAACAGTGTTACGCTATCTCCACTACCGTTTTTCCGAGCGTGTCCACAAAATATGTTCCGTTGAGATACGATAATTCGGGGTATGAATTACATGCGTAGTATGTTGCGGTTGCGCGGTAGTAGTTGCCGTAGAAAGGCGCGTCGATCTGTACTTTCAGAGCGTCTTCCCCGTCGATCCTGAAAATGACCTGGAGACAGCGGTCAACGCCGTTTTCCAAAAGGAAATTGTATTCGTCACAGATCTCTATGGGCGTGTTTATGAATGCATCATAATCGGCGCTGTCCAGGTCGACATAGAGGTAACAGATCCTGTATCTGGCAGTGGGGAAGAATTCAGTATAGTCGTCGCCGCAGTGAAAATCTCCCAGATCTGCTCCGTCGAATTCCGCATCGATGTGCATGTTCGAAGGCATCTGATATTTCTCATCAAGATATTTGCCAAAGTCTTCACGGAATCCCGGGATTCCCTTACTGATGTAATCGTCAAGATTATCGCCGTAGCCGCCCTTGTAACTGCTGTAATGGAGGTCGAATGTTTTTCCTTTTTCGAGAATCGGTGTTGATATCAGGAAGCTCGGATCCTCCGTATCGAATTCATCGACGCGGATCTTCGCCTGACGGGCTGCTGTCTCGCCGTATTTATCCTTAAGATATGATCTTATGGAAGCACTGTTGCCGATAACGAGAGCCTGATATCTGACGCCCCAGAAAATGCATGGTGTTGCCAGGAAAAGCAGCATGATAAGGGAAAATATTCCGGCGCCTTTTTTGAGCTTCTTATCCTTGCCTCTGGCTATGTAGAGGATGCCGAATAAAAGCTCATAGAGGAAGCTTATGGGTACAAACGGGATTATGCAGAGCCATACCAGCACATTGATCTCTGCTTCAAGGCCATAAAGATAACGGCCGCCCAAAAGGCCTTCGTGCGTGCCGGCAAAACCGTAGCAGCCCACAATGATCCATACCCAAAAAGATGCAAAGAAGATAAAGCATCCTATGAGTCCGAATATCACTTTTGTCTTAGTTATCTTTTCTTCGCTCATTGCCTTTGCCTCTTATACAAAACCCAAAAAGACAATTGGTTTGATTATCAAACTATTTACGGAAATAATATCACGGATTTTTGACACAAACAACAGGTATCGTTTAATGCCGCGAATTTCTCACATATCACAAGGTTTTCTTTTTCTGTTAATATATGGCAAGGATAGGTATTTTCGAGAGATCATGGGGATAGATCAATGAAGAAACAGATTTCAATAACATTAGCGGTAATAGTATTCGCTTTATCACTGACCTCATGTTCCGGGACGGGGAAAGACGGAATCGGCTGGAAAAGCGGACAGGGAAGCTCCGGCGGAACAGGTGGTACAGGCAGCCATACAGGTTCCGGCAATTCAGGTTCTTCCGGCAAAAACAAAGATTCCGATACGGACAGTTACTTCTATCCGGGAGAGCCTGAATATGATTTCAGTGAGGTGGAATCAGAATATCGGTTGCACGATTACTATCTTGATACGGTAGACGTGCCGTGGGGAGAAACACACGACCTTCACATGGTCAACGGACAGATCCAGAATTATTTCCGTTACACTGCGTTTGACTTGAATGAAGTTGTCTGCAACAAAGACCTCGATAATATTTCCACCATATCCAGACCCAGAGTCAGGGCATTTCCGGCTGATAAAAAAGGATATGTGGTCTATGAGGTTATGTATACCCAGATATTCCCGATCCGTTCAATAATGTACAGAACTCCGGATTTTCAGATGTATGAATTCGAAGGAGTGAATTATATCGACTACTACACGGGAACCAAGCTTCCGTACTTGTCTGCTTTTGAAAGGAACACTAAAAACGGCCTTTATACGCAGTTTATCTATGAGGGTAAATGGTACAATTTCGGTTACTACGAATTCAAAACCCAGGATGATGGCAAAATAGTGTATTCCACAGACGAAGACTGCAACAATATCCTGACGGAAACTGTAACAGTAACTAGAACAGACTATCTTGTCGTTCCTGAAGATTACGACGGTCTTCTCTTGTATGTTTATGTCGGTGACTGGACACAGACAAGACCTGCCGTAACTACAACGGATCACGAGGATGTATCTATTTTCCGTCCGGAGCCTTTTGACGATGAGGAAAACCTCGACGATTATGTTTTCTTCGGAATAACAAGATCAAAATAAGTGCGACAGATAAGGGGATAAACAAATGAAAAAACAGATATCAATGACATTAGCGGCAATAGTTTTCGCTCTGTCGCTTACATCATGTACAGGCACGGGAAAAGGAATAGGCAACCCTACCGGCACTAAAGATACCGATGATGACAATACTGACAGCTTCTTCTATCAGGGGAACCCTGATTACGATTACAAGAGTGTAGATGAATTCAGAGATCTTGGAACTCATAAGCTTGATACACCTGACGAGCCCTGGGGAGAAACACATGATCTCCGCTGGGTTAACGGACCCATCAGAAACTATTTCATTTATTACACTTTCGATGGAAACGATGAGATCAACAACGAGAACCTGAATAACATTTCCACCATATCAAGGCCAAGGGTCAGAGTATTTCCGGCTGATAAAAAAGGCTATGTAATGTATGAGATCACATATACCCAATCGTTCCCCGTCCGATCATTGGAGAAGGGACATGTGAGTTCTTCAATGTATTCCTTCTACGGCGTGAGATACATCGATTACTACACGGGAACGATGCTTCCGTACATTAATGTCTTTGACAAGGACAAGAGCGGCGGAAGTGAGATTGAATTCGTAAGCGGCAGTGAGAGTTACACATACGGATTCTACGAGTTCAAGGAACAGCAGGAAGAAGATGAAGGTTATGACACTGATGAATACGGAAACATCATTACAAAGAAAACGATCAGCGTAACAAGAACTGATTATGTTATAGTTCCCGAAGATTACGACGGCCTTCTCATGTCTGTTTATGTCGCTGACTGGGTTTCACAACCACAGGACGAAGATGGCGACGGTAAAGATGATAAAGAGAAGCCGAACAGAGAACCGGTCACGACTCATGATCCGGAGCCTTTTGATGATGAGGAAAATATAGAAGATTACGTTTTCTTCGGAGTAACAGGACCTAAGTAATTACAGGGATATATTTGGGATAGAACAATGAAAAAACAGACAGCACTTTTACTCGCAGCGGCCATGTCCGTTGCAGCACTTACATCATGTACGAAGCCGGCTGCGACTGTGTTCGATGATGAGCCTGCCGATGAGACCACAGAAGAGACTGAAGACCCTGACGGCATACACTACAGCCCGGGATCGCCTTCACATGACCTCTCGAATGTAAGAATAACCGAAACCCTTCCTGACTACTATCTTGAAGAATACGATGCTCCCTGGGGCTCAAAATACGATCTTAGGATGGCTGACAGGACCATCGAGACCAAGTGTGCATTCTTAACGTTCGACAGCAACGACGAAGTATGCAACGAGAATCTCAACAACATCTCAACGATAACAAGACCTACTGTAAAAGTGTTTCCCGCTGAGCAGGAAGGATACATCATGTATGAGATCACTTATACCCAGCTGATCCCGCTCCGCTCAAGGCAGCCTTCCATAATCAGCAGCGACATGTTCGTATACTACGACCTTGATTTTGTCGACTACTACACCGGAACTGTTTTTCCGTGGGTGAACATCTTCAGCGGGGGCGGAGGATCACACATCATTCAGGACTACCACTATCAGGACGGCACATACCGTCTTGAATACTACGAGTTTCACGAAGACGAGCAAATAGATGAAGGTACTGAATATCTTGATAATGACTTGGTGCTGAGAAAATTCACCATCAAGAGAACGACCACATCCTATCTCGTCGTCCCCGAAGATTACGACGGCATACTCATGTATGTCTATGTCGGTGATGATGTGTTCTGGAACCAGGCCGAAACGGGAGAAGAAAATCAGGAGACCGTAAACAAGGACAGACAGCCCTACAATGTTTACAATGCGGAACCCTTCGGCGACGAAGAGCACATTGACGATTATATTTTCTTGGGAGTAACGGTGCCCAAGTGATCACTTAAGAAATTTCTTAAGTGTTTTCTCATCGCAGTCAAAATGCTTTCTTATCTGCTTAACTATTGCGTTAAGTGATTCTTCGGGTGACTCTTTATAGCGGCCTGTAACGTGCTTATAACCCCACATGTATTCAGGCGGTGTCATTATCGCAACTGCCCAGCCGTATTCTTCGCCCTTTTTATTCTGACGCGGTTTGAAATCCTTTACCGTCAGATATGTCTGCATCTGAAGTTTTGTGAGCACGCCCTCGAAATTCTTTTCGCCGCCTTTGCCGAAACCGGCCTTCTCTTTCATCTCGTGTGTATAGAGTTCTGATGACAGTCCGAGCGAGGGAAGAGCAGATACCTTAACATCCCACATATCAATACCTGAAGGAATGAAAAGATCCATAAGAAGTTTTTCGCGGTAACCTGCTTTACCGTCATCGTAGAGTGCATCGAAATCGTATCCTGAACGGCGGTAATTAACAAAATAAGGGAACCATTTCTTCGAGATAAATCCCGTTTTATTGCCGAAGTATTTTCCGTATGCGACCTTGCCCGTGCGTGCAAGAACGCCGCGCCATTCCCACGGATCGACATCAGCATCGCCTGACCACCAGTACGAAGGACAGGTCATGTTTTCAACAGAGAAACCGGGAATGACATTTTCGAACAGAGGAAGAAAACCGACACGGTCAATGACAGACAGGAGCTCATCACTACTGTGAATGCAGCCCTCATCGTCCCAGTCGAGACCGCCCATGTACCACTGTCCGTCGATTACTTCCATGTTGTCTTACTGATCGTGCATTATTCCCATCTGCGCAACTATCGCTGCAGCAGAGCCCACATAGTCGTTGCATTTTCCGGTTAAGAAACCGCGGAGTTCTATGCATTTGAGATGCTTGTATTTATCGGTGAAACGCTTCTCGAATTCTTTAATGTCGTCTTCTGTTCCGCCCATCTCTCTTATGACCTGCTCAGCTGCCAGAACAGCTCCGCACATGCCGCCGTTATCTCTCGGACGCGGAGGTTCGGTCATGTTGGGATTATTCATTCCCAGCGCATCGTATACTGCTGAAGCGCAGTTCATTCCGCTTCTGTGATTGCTTCTTGCTATGGTTTCATAATCGATCATAAAAGTCACCGTCTTATATTTGATGGAAATAATTATACAGTGATAAACAACACTCAGGCAAACGGGTGCTGATTATGCAACAGAACGCGTCCCGATTGCTGATTGTATGTCTTCCCGTACACATTGATAATGAACGCATTAACCTAAAACACATTCCGCACAGGAGGAAATATAAATGAAGAGTACAGATAAGAATGAAACTAAAGTAGAGAAGATCGAAAAGGTTATCGGCGGCTGGCTCGTTTCCATCAGAGATGATAAGAAAGCTGTAGATGAAGCAAAGACATTCGTTGTTTTCGATCCCATGGTCTACATGTACTGATCAGTAAAAAACCTGATATTTTAAGGCCGCAGCATCACTGATTGGTGCTGCGGTTTTTGTTTATGTTCAGTCCCATTAATGGAATACTGCTATATTTTCTGCCTGATAAAATATAGTCAGGTAGAGACGGTACATTGGATTTCGGAGGTGCATATTATGTGTTTCTTTGGATTATTCAGTTCATCAGAAGATAAGATCAGCGAGCGCGAGAGAAAGTGGCGCGAGGAAGAACTCGAAGAAGAGTACGACGAGATTGACGGCATCGAAGATGCGGATTACTGATTTTATAAAACAAAGAACAGCCCGGGATCGCTCCCGGGCTGCTCTCTTGAAAGGAATTAAATGAGGTCCTTTTCAGTTGGTTCTTAGAAAAGATTTACGCTCTTTCCGTCAGCATCGAAGATCTTCTTCTCGCCAACTACAACGTAAACGTCACCGCCGAGCTTAGCAGCCTTCTTCTCGATTGCCTTGTAATCGATCTGCTTGCCGTCGATCTCGAAGATAACCTTGCCGAGCTTCTTAACCTTCTTAGCAGCTGCCTTCTTAGCAGGAGCTTTCTTTGCAGCGGGCTTCTTAGCAACTGCCTTCTTAGCAGGAGCAGCCTTCTTTGCAGCGGGCTTCTTAGCAGCAGCCTTCTTAGCGGGAGCAGCCTTCTTTGCAGCGGGCTTAGCAGCAGCCTTCTTAGCAGGAGCAGCCTTCTTTGCAGCGGGCTTAGCAGCAGCCTTCTTAGCGGGAGCAGCCTTCTTTGCAGCGGGCTTCTTAGCAGCAGCCTTCTTTGCAGGAGCAGCCTTCTTAGCAGGTGCCTTCTTAGCAGCGGGCTTCTTTGCAGCAGCCTTCTTTGCAGGTGCCTTCTTCTCTACCTTCTTTGCCTCGTCAACCTTAGCGATTACTTCAGCTTTTTTCTCTTCTGCCATTAGTTTTTCCTCCGTATGAAATAAGCATTGAGATTTGTTTTTAAACGTACTATGACTCCATACTACAAATCTTCTTAAAAAAGGTCAATAAATTTAGTGTTAATAACGATTGAACATGAAAAAAATAAATCGCCAAAAACGTCCTGATTTATATTGTCTCAAGCTACTTCATACTCAATGAGTTCATCGTAAATTGCAGTAACAGGTCTTCCTCCAATCTTTGCTTTTTCAAAGAAGTCCTGCAGTGTGCGGTACCATTTGTTGTTGAATCTGATTACTATGTTTCTGTTTTCTGCAATGCATTCAATCTTGAAACGAACTTTGTTGTAAACGAATGACAATGTGCATTCGTCTTTTGAAAGCCAGAAGAGGTCATACAAATCTATGGAGTCATCCCATTCCAGTGAGAGCTCATGCTTAAGCATTATCACTGATTCCATCTCTTCAATGTTTCCCCACCATGAAGGGTTTGAACGAAGGAATTCCGCGAACCTGAACTTTGCATCGTTAAGCAGGTTTACCGCTTCTTTTATTCTTCCTTCAGCAGCTCTTATTCCTGCAAGTCTGTAGCTCAGTCCCGGATCGGGAAGGAACTCGGGTGAAACTATTGAGAACAGGTTTTCAGGATGAGACATCTCATCGTAAAGACGCTCAATCATTGCTCTGTATTTGGTCTCGTTTTTCTCGACAAAGTATCCGTTATGGTACATGTCGGCAATCTTGTATTCGCAGCCAATCCTGAGGCAGTCATCACGGGATTCTGCGCCCTTGCTGAAATAATAGAAAGCTTTTTCGTAGTCGACTGTTCCTGTCTGACCGTAATACCAAACATATCCGAGGCCTTCATATGCGGGGAAGAAATTCATGTCGGCGGCCATTTCCAAATATTTTTTGTACAAGCCGAAGTTGCGCTCTTCGGCATAATGAAATGCAAGGTTATGCATATCATTGGGGTCGTGGTATTTGTTAATCAGAAAGTAATGAGCTTCCTCGAAATAATGCTTGTCTTCTTCAGTGTGGCTTTCTGCCAAATAGTAATCAGTGATGATTCCTCTTGCCTCTCTTTCTGTCATAACCCTGTCCTCCTTCTTTCACACTTCATTGTCAGTACCGTTGTGCTTACGACCCATATCTTCGCGAATCAACGCCTTGATATAGGTTGCCTTGCCAGTATCTTCAAGTGAGTTTAAGTACCCGATAATGTCAGCGTCATACTTCTTGCTGAGACGGACATTAATCTGAATTGTGTTTGCCTTCTGGTACTTTGTAATGTATGTGATATCGTTTGCCATGCTTCTTTCCTCCTAATGATTAATAGATCGCGCTGCACTTAAACGACAGGATCATCAGAAGAAAGGAGAACCATCGTTCAAGCTTTAGCACCTTGCATCTGCAGGTTGCTGTGCGGTCACCGGGCTTGTCCCTTGCGCACTCTTTATGGTGGCTTCAGTATAGCAGGTCTGAATTAGGCCTGCATTCCATTAATGGGACAGTTTTAAGGTGCGATCTTCAGTGTGTCCCACAACTAATTTTCTGATGATAAACACTCTGATTTATATCTGTTGTTTAGGCAACATTTTGCGCACTAATTGATTATTGGATTAACGCTTTTCAGAATGCATACTGTAGCCGTCAAACAGTTACACGAGACATTTTTCTCTCTCCCCATATATATTGTGATGACGGGTTGTCTTTATGGCAGCCCGTCGGTCTTTTGAAACAGAAAACAAAAGATCATAAATATTTTTCTGTTTATCAACAGCCTGGTTTTCTCATGTTGTTTAAGCGACAAAACAGAGCGTCATTACTGATTGTTTGAGATGATTGCCGACGCGATAATGACATTATCAAATACAAAATCAGTCACAAAGGAGGACACGAAAATGACAAACGCAAAGATGAACTTTATGGAACTCGGAATGGATGATCTGGAGATCGTATCCGGTGGTACAGTAAGAGAATTTGATGATCTCGTTTATGAGTTCGTACAGATTCCGGTATTGGCAGATCTCTGCGGTACAGCCGTTGGACATGTTCCCGGTGCGAACCACGTTGCAGCATATGCAGTTGAATTAGGTCTCGAAGAATATCTCGGCATCAAGGCTGATATCAGTCTTGGATTCTGCGGAACGGGAATCGGTTCCGATCCCAACAAGTATGTTGAGATCTCAACAGGCAAGTCGCTGACTCACGCAGAGGTCATACAGAGAATCAGAAACTATAAAAGCTGATCCGTCCATCAATTTGATTTTTAAAGGATGCGGGTAATCTGTTTTACGGATTACCCGTTCTTTATCAGGCTAAACAGTAGAGTTTGTCCCCTATTATCAGTTTTTCTTGCGTGTTAATCTTTTATCGGTAGTAGGAATTGTCACGGGGGAAATTGAATATGAGTGTTGAATGTCATTCAGCGCTGCAGAATGCAGCGTCAGTATCTTTGGGGCTTTATGCCTGAAAAATCACGAGTTAATTATTTTTATATCGAAGATCTTTTGTGATCTTATAAGTATGAATCTTGCAAGCTTGCAGATAGATCTCTCGAAGGAAGGGCCCGTTGTTTTGGCGGGTCCTTCTGTTTGATAAATTGTTTAAAGTTGGTTTTAAGTAACCCCTGTATAGTTTAGTCATACAACCTGAAGGAGGTATGCAAAATGAATAAGCATAAATTCATAAAGATTCCGGCATTGGCAACTGCAGCATCTCTTGCAATCGTTTTCGCTGCTTGCAATGCAAATATAAATACAAGTTCTTCATCTTCTGAAAGCGTTTCCGAAACTGTTGCCACAACAACGGAAGAGACGACGGAGAGCACAACAGAAGTTACCGAAACACAAAAAGCTCTCATTACTGAAGCTGATATAACGATCAATGAAGAGATCACCAGTTCGGCTGACAGCGAGCATGCGATAGAGGCAAGCGGAGAGACGGCATCTTATTCCAATATTAAGGTAACGAAAACAGGTGATTCCGACTCCGGCGACGAAGCTGATTTCTACGGTGATAATTCAGCAGTGTTTGCGACGGACGGTGCAACTCTGACATTGAGCAATGTCGTGGTCGATACAGACGGCAAGCATGCGAATGCGGTGTTCTCGTATGGCGAAGGAACAACGGTGAATATCAGCGATTCTGTCATTACAACAAGCGGCAACTGTTCCGGCGGTATCATGACCACAGGCGGCGGTACGATGAATGCAACGAATCTCAATATTCATACGACAGGCAATTCATCTGCTGCAATAAGGTCTGACAGAGGCGGCGGAACGGTTAACGTAACGGGCGGCTCTTATGTTACGGAAGGCAAAGGATCACCTGCGATATATTCCACTGCAGATATTACCGTGAGCGATGCAACTCTGGAATCAACAGTTTCTGAAGGTATAGTTGTCGAAGGCAAAAACTCGGTAACACTTAATAATGTGGATCTGATTGCCGATAACAACCAAAAGAACAGCGACAAATCGAGTGTATATAAAGCAGTAATGATCTATCAGTCGATGTCTGGAGATGCGAGTGTCGGAATGGCAGAGTTCACCATGACTGACGGATCGATCACGAACAAAAACGGAGATATCTTCTACGTTAATAATACTGTCGCAACAATCACTCTGGAAAATGTTGAGATAGTGAATCAGGATGCGGAAGGAATATTCCTCAGAGCTGAAGCTGCCGGCTGGGGTTCTGAAGGAAAGAACGGTGGTAAAGTAAATCTTTATCTGACAAACCAGACTCTTGAGGGCGATATAGCCGTCGACGATATTTCCGCGCTGAATATGTATCTTACATCCGGCACGACATACACAGGCACGATCAACGGTGATAACGAAGGCGAAGTTTACGTCGAGATCGAATCGGGTTCCAAGTGGGTGCTTACAGGAGATTCTTATGTAACTTCACTTACATGTGATGCGGATGCAATAGACCTTAACGGACATACTCTCTATGTCGGAGGCACAGCTTATTCTGCAGGAAGCACATCAACAGGTGAGGCAATAGTTCTCAGTACTTCTTCATCTGAAGGACAGGGAAGCCAAGGCGGTGCTCCGGGTGACAAACCCGGAGATCCTCCGTCAGGAGAACGCCCCGATAAACCGGGCGAAGGCAACGATGGCCCCGGTGACGGCAGCGAACCTCCGCCGAAGCCCGAAGAATAAAACAGGTCCCGCACTTTCGTACGGAACCTGCTTGTTTTGTCACGCAGCGACTTTCTCATATCTTTCTGACATGAGGACGCTCATCATGAATTTGTAAGGCTCAAGTGTGCCTTCCTTGAGCATTGCAAATATCTGAGGTGAGCAGCCGGAGACGAGGGCGACGCCCTGCTCGTTTTTTGTGACAGGCTGCTGGCGGTTTCTGGAACATACATTCCAGAAGATTACCTGAGGGAGTCTGTAGCCTGCTTCTGCAAATCTCTCTTTTGCATTCTCGAAAAGAGTCTTGTCGACGTCTCTAACACACCAGTCAAACTCCATGTCGGAGATGATGTAGAGTTTTGAAGGCATGTCGGACTGCTTCATTCTGTTCTTGACCGCTGTGTTGAGGATCAAGTCGAATGTCTTTTCGAGGTTGGTGTTGGAGCATTCGTTGAAGCTCATGCAGTAACGAACTTTCTCGACAATATCATTACCCTTGATCTCAACGAGCTGAGGGTTAGCGGAAAATGTGATGAAGTTGTTTCTGAACTTGCCCTTGTTTCTTTCTGCAAAGTAGATGCCGAGAGACTGAGCGACAGCCGCAGGCATAGGTCTTGCGCTGCAGTACATGGAGCCGGAACCGTCGACTACTACAAGTGCGTTGTCGGAACCCGTGAAGTCTTCCAATGCTCTCCAGGTTGCATCCATGGCTTTTCTTTCTTCTGCGCTGAACTCTCTTCTGTTGAAGTAGTCGACCACAGGAGTGATTATGTCATAAGGAGTAAGAGTACCCGTGTTCATTACTGAAGGGTTCTCTATAGCTCTGTTGACGAATTCGCCATATCTGTCTCTGTCGTTTCTGACAAAGGCCTTTCTGTACTTGAAGAGAGCTTTTGAAGGCTGCTTCTCGTATTCGAAAGTGTAGTCCTTTTCTCTCAGGTTGTTCTCGATTATCTTTATCTGCTTTCTTAAAGCGGACAAAGTCTTTCTGTACTTTGCTTCGGACATGCCGCAGAACTTTGCGATCTTTTTGCCGGCTCTGACAGTTTCCTTGTTGCTGGTGTTGACTGAAGGGAGCCACTTTGCAAGTAAGGACACTGCCTTGCCTTCCTCAAGTGCCTTCATGTCTGATTCCAACATTACCTTGATGTATTCCATCGCAGCCTTCTCACAGGGTGTACCCATGAGGACTAAGATGTCATCGTATCTGCCGAATTCGGCAATGTTTGCAATGTTCTTAACAACTGTTTCAGGTTCAGCCGAAGCGAGGTATTCAAGGATTACCTTGAAGAAACGTCTCTCGCCCAAGCCGCCTCTGATGTCACGTGCAAAGAAGAGAGTCTTCATTGCTATGTCTCTGTCTTCGGCGAATGCCTTGATGAATCTTGCGATTATCTCTTCATCTTCAGCAGATCTCAATGCGCCTGCTGTTGCGAAGAGGTCCAAGCAGAAAGATTCAGTGCCTGCAAAAGCTGCAGCGCCGTTTTCTGTTCTTGTTTTGTTTGCTTCTTTTCTTAAAAAGTTCAACATTTTCTTTTCCTCCTTAAACAAGGTGCCCCCGGGGCTACCTGGGATTTTTCTTTACCCTAAAAAGATCTGATTGTCTTTGCAGTATGCACCTTTTGTGCGACGGGTCTTTCTAGACACTGTTCCGAAGAACAACGTCAGGATTCGAACCTGAAATCAACCAATCCGCCATTTTCTTGCTGCATGTGTCTTCCGGCCCGTTGCAACCATATCTTATCCTCCCGGAGTGGGTTCTTAAAGATGCAAGTTGACGGGCGTTTATAACCCCAATATAATTAGAGAAATACCAAAAATACTGATAACCCTATTAAAATTGCAACCCCAATATGGAGATATACCATGACCGAGAAATACAAGATCTACCTTTCTGAAGACATAAGATCGCGTCTTATTAACGATGCGGAGCTCTTCGAATTTACCAGGACGGATGGTTCGGTAAACCTCAACGGCTTTCTGAAGGAACTGATCGTCAACTATTTCGAGCAATACAGGAAAGACAGCGAAGATCTGCTGAACGGACTTGTGGAGGACATCACATCCGTAAGAGCGATAAAAACAGTAGATGCGGCTGCTCTGGCAGATAAGATAATCAGCACATATATAAGAAATGTGCCGGATCAGTCAGGAAAGAAAGCAGTCATTACGCTCACGGTGAGCGGAGCATCCTGCAACATTATCAGGATAATAGAGAACAATCTTCTTCAGGAAAAGTCGCTTTCCGGCTACATGAAGGACATGTTTGCATCTTATCTTTCGATACCGAGAAGCAGGAGAGAAGAGATAATCTTCAGGGAGACATACGATGACATAAGGAGAGCTATCTCCGGCCGGAAGAAGATATCGCTCTCATCCACCAGCAACGAATATACATTTTTAGTTGAGCCGTATTTTATTGCCGCATCGAAGGAAGAGCAGTGCAACTATCTTCTCTGCCTCGATTCCAAATCGAAAAAGACCAGGACATTCAGGATCTCAAGAATCAGGAATTCCTTCGTCACATCAGACGGTTTTGAAGTCGATGAGAAGGTTTATGAGAGATTAAACACCATTGCCATCAGGAGTCCTCATACGGCGGCACCCGACATTCACGCCGTGATCAGGCTTACGGAAGCAGGTGTAAGAAAGTACAAGCTGATAGTTAAGAACAGACCGGCGATCTCGAAGATAGCAGGTGATGTCTATCATTTCGACTGGCCTGAAGCCCAGCTTGAAGATTATTTCAAAAGATTCGGCGAGGATGCGGTCGTATTAAGACCGGCTTCGCTTAAGGCGAGGCTCAGGAATTATTACGAGCGCGCCCTGGAGGTATATAAATAAAGAAAAAGGATGTCATTTTGAAGTGACATCCTTTAATTTTTAAGTAACGGTTTCGCTCTATCAGATATAGAAAGAAGCTTCACTGTCGATGGAATCGATAATACCTGTATTTGTGTTCTTCATTTTTTCGTCCTCCTAAATGACGTTGTTTTTGTTTGACGGCCACATTATCACAGTGCAAAGGGGCACGGACAATCAGTAATCAGGGGCCTTTCTGACGCTTAAACAACAGGGGGGTTAACAATGTGTTGTCAAATGCGAAAAATAGGAGAAGTTCTCTAATGTTTCTGATAAAATATACATATCTGCTTCATGACGGATTGGACTTACGATCTGATCAAATCACAGGAACTATATAGAAAGGAAGTTGCAATATATGGGTTTAGTTGAAAAGACTTTCAAAAATGGTGAAGTGATAGTTAAAGAAGGCGATACGGGAAAGAGTTTTTTCCAGCTCGTTGAGGGCAGCGCCTATGTATATGCCGGTACAGGCAAGGAAGATCAGATCAAGTTAGGCGTTATGGAAGCCGGCGAGTATTTCGGCGAGATGGCCATACTCGAGGCTTATCCCAGAAGCGCTACCGTAATCGCAAAGGGAAGCGTAACCGTTATCGAGATCCCTGAATATGAATTGAATACTTATCTTGCAGAAGATACGGGCAGGATAATCGAGCTCATGAGACACCTTGGTAACAGGATCCAGAACATGGCTAATGACTATAACGAGTCAAAGGCACTTCTTGAGCAGCTCAAGGCATCTGAAGCCGCAAAGGCTAACAAGAATCTGTTCTCCAAGATCAAGAAGCATATCGACATGTATCAGAATAACAAGAATAAGCTCAATGAGCCCAGTGCCGATTCGCTCAATACTGTTTCCGAAGCTCTCGCTGACAACGGCAAGGGCAAGTATAAGGATTACAGAAAGGGCATGATCGTCTTCAAGGAAGGTGCTGTCGACAGCAGCATGTATATCCTCCACAAGGGATCTGTCGGCATGTATATCAACTATCGTACAAGAGAAGAAGAGAAGGTTGCCGAGTACGAAGCAGTTACATTCTTCGGTGAGATGGGCATTATTTCAGACGAACCCAGAGGAGCTGCAGCTATCGTTGAATCCGATAACACACGCGTTGAGACGATCAGCGTTGAAGATCTTGATTCCATCTTCCGCGACAATCCGGAGAAGATCAGCGCGATCCTCCGCCACATGTCTTACCGCCTGAGAAAACTCAACATCGACTTCCTCAAGACATGTAAGGAAATCACAGAGCTTTACAACAAGAAGTAATATATTAATACAGTAAAAACAGCGCAAGGTGTCTCAGAAGAGGCACCTTGTTTTGTTTAGAGGACGAATAGTGCATTTCTATTGGATCACAGGATAGGATTCTCACTCCGCCATCTCCAGCAGATTTCTTTTTGAAAAAGCTAATGTCTTATTCATCTGATTCACCTCATTCCTTAAGCTTCCGCAATGCTTACGAAAACTTCTTCAAGTCCCTTCTTGCCCGTTTTGGCCTCAAGTTCTTCCAGTGTTCCGACCGCCCTGACTTTGCCTTCGGTCATTATGACGATCCTGTCTGCCAGCTCCTGAGCCTCTTCCATGTAGTGGGTAGTAAGTATTATCGTCGTGTCCTAAGATCTCGGCCCTGCCGCCCGTGGGGTTTGTCAGGCATGTGAGCATCCTGACCGTTGTCGTCTTTCCGGCGCCGTTAACTCCGAGAAGAGCTATAAGCTCGCCCTCATATACGCTTAATGTAAGTCCGTCAACCGCTACCTTGTCCTTGTAGGTCTTTGTCAGGCCTTCTGTTTTAATTGCATATCCCATATTCCAATCTCCTTTGCTGTATTTGAGCCGATATTACAGCGCCGGGATTGCGGGATAAACAGAAATGACACAAGCGGTAGTTTTTGTATATATGAACGGTAGATATATAGTGCTTGACCAATGCGGAAATCAATGGGACATTACGTGTCCCATTCAGTAAATACGGGCTTTTGGTCGCTTCGTGTCCTTTAAAACCCTCCCGGCAGAATCTATCCTGATGCCATCAAAAGTTGACGGGAACTCAAGGAGGATATGAACATGAAGAACACATCAACAATACTTTTTATCGCAAGACTGCTTTTGGGAATCGCTGCGATCGCATTTATCATTGTTTCCATGGTCACGGATAAGGTCACACCTTACCTTGCGATCGGAATGTCGCTCACGGCCATTGCAAACATTTTGAACGCTAAGAGTGGAAAAGGCAGAAAGTGCTTTTGCGGATCAGGAGAGAATAATACAGAAGTTTAAGAATCTTCTTTTCTTCTTCCGCGTCTGTCGTGCTCCGCGTAGTACGCATGCTTGTCTTTGTACATCATGGAGTCGATCTCGTTTACGATAACTGACATGTTTTCGGCATGAGGGTCAAAGATCCTTCCGCCGATGGCTGTGGAGAGCTTGTAGGGCTTGCCGGATGTCTCGTTATATTCATCAAGTCTTTTATGGATGCGTGCTTTGTAATCTTCGATATCGGCAGGTTTGAATATGGGGATGAGGATGATGAATTCGTCGCCTGCAAATCTTATTACGAGGCCTTCGGAACCGATGGCTTCAACTAGTGCTTTCGCAAAAGCTACGAGAGCCTTGTCGCCTTCTTCGTGTGAGTAAGTGTCGTTGATGGATTTGAAGTCGTTTAAGTCGAGCATCATGGCGATGAGCTTTTCGTTGCGTCTGTGATGACGGCGCTTTATGATCTTGTCGAGCTCATAACGGTTGTAGACACCGGTGAGTTTGTCGATGTAGATGCACTCATTCTGGAGAGCGATTACGATGGCTGCAAAAGCGACTGCAAAGCTGATGGGCAGTAAGGAGATGCCGTACATCTTCATCTGGACTATGTTGCCTATGAGGATCGGCGCCAGGAACTCGAGGACAGGGAAGTACCGAAGCGACGGGTTCTTGAGCTTGCTTATAAGGTAGTAACTGTAGCCGTAGAAGATCAGCACGAAACCGATTATGACGAACAGGATGTAATAGTCGCCTCTGTGGTAGGTGTTGTTGGCGTCTATTTCGAATACGATGGGCACAAAAAGATTTACGATGAGGAGTGCCATCTCGACTACGCAGAGGATCCAGAAGAGGAGCATGTGAAGACCTCTGGTCCTGCGGTCGATATGAAGCAGAATCAGGTAGATGATACCGACACCGACGATTAGGTTATACATGTAAAGGTATGTATCGCCGACCATGAGGATGGCGCGGTAGCCGGATCCCGGAATGCCGTCGCACTGGAAGACGTAGATATCGGCAACGCAGTTGAACATTGAGACGGCGAGCAGCACCATCATGATGCGGCTCTCGAGCTTACGGCCCGGCAGACTCCAGCCCCTCGTCACCATTATGATGACAAGGATCGCTATGCCGACCAAGTCGGTAACATAGACGGATTGCATGTTGATCGCCGTATCCATAATCTGTTATCACCTTATACAGAACCCTGAATCTATAATTAGATTATATCTTTTCAAATAAAAAGTAGTTTTCCGTGTTGTAAACAAATTAAGAAAGAATGTGAAGCAACCTGCAACCCGTACACTTAATGCGGATTATCAAGTCTGCTTGAAGTCGAACACCAGGACACTGCCGTCAAATACTGCGTAGTAAACATTGACTGTCATAAAGTTGTCCTTCTTGAACTGATTGCATGTATACCACGGGCCTTTGCCGAGTGATGAACCGTCGACTTCGCCGAACTCAAATTCGGGTTCTTCTGTCTCTTCCCATTCGTAAGCAGCCATGAGTCTGTCTGCTTCTTCTTCCGTTAAGTAAACAATGCCTCTGTATCTGTATTCCGTGGGACCAATTGAGAATCCGCCCCAGTCGGGATAGACTTCTTCGATATCGAAGCTGTCATATTCTTTTATCTCCGGGAGATATTTCTCGATTATACTTTCCGTCTTTACGGGTTTGATGACAATTTCGGGTTCTCTCTGACCGCGGTCTGTCACGTCACGTGAGTCTCTTGAGTCACGTGAATTTCCTGAACGTGAAAGTGAGCAAGAAGAAAGCATTGCTGCCTCCGCTGCAAAGACGAGCGCTACAGCAATGCCTTTTAATGCAATGTTTGTTTTTTTCATGGCCGTTAATCTATCCTTTCCAAATAGTTATCCCGGCCACATAATATATCACTTTGCGGTGTAATGACCTATTATACGGCCGACTGCCACGATATTGCCTGTATTTCCTTCGGCATCCGTATCAAGGCTGTCCATGAATTCCTGGAGCTTTACAGCCTGCGAATTGATGCCTCCCTTGACTCTTTCGACGGGTGCCTTGAGCGCGAAAACATAGATGTTGTACTGATGTGTTGATCCCGGCGGCGGATAAGGTCCGACGTAATCGGCAGAAGATGCCCAGCCCTGGGGAAGGTTTGTCTCGGTTATGTCTGATGATCTCCAGTGCAGGAAATTATTTGTGTTCATATCGACCATGTAGATGGCATAGACAGTAGCGCCTTCGACAGGCTCCCAGGAGAGCTGCGGAGAGGCGTTCTCGCCATCTGCCGTATTTGCACATGCTTCGACCCAATACTTGCCGTCAAGACTCTCTGAGGTAACCGTAAAAGCCGGATAAGCGCTTACGAACTTATCGTCGCTGTTATCGGCAACGGCCGGTGCAGTTTCGGCAGGGGCCTGTGTGACAGCATCGGAACTGACGGCCGGTTCAGCTGTTGTTCCGCATCCTGCGATGAAAAGCATAAGTGCTCCGCAGAGTATCAAAGCCAATGTTTTTTTCATAAAGTATGTTCCTTTCTTTCCTGTTATCAAATGCGGGATATGCCGCTTATTATATTAGTATGCTCATTTACCTGTACCCGTAGTACAGCTCAGGCGATGTGTAGGGCGCCGTGATGTTGCCGTATGCTATTACATTGCCGGTGCTTCCGTCTGATGCGGTATTGAGGAAATCCATCTTCTGGTGGATGTCTCCGCCCGAAGTGTCGATAGGGAAATTCAGTTCCTGAGGGTCGCCCTTAAGCGCAACGACATAGAGTTCATATGTGTGAGTCTCGGCAGGGTAGGGGCCGACGTAAACACTCTGGTCGGTATATTCGCCTTCATCAAGATGCGTCTTGCCGGTGATCACATACCAGCTGAGCCAGTTGTTTGTGGATATGTCGAGCATTATTACCGCATACTTCGTTGCGCCTTCAACGGGCTGCCATGTGAGCTCGGGTGAGAGATTGCCTTCCTTAAGTCCGCAGTCGCGTTTCCATTCGCCTTCCATGATGCTCGTTGTCGTTACCTCGAAAACGGGGAGCTGGTCCATGTAAACCTTTGAACTGCCGACATCCTTTCCTACGGCTTCATCGTATTCCTGCTCGGAGATCTGCGCAGCATCTTCCCATAGATTGACGTTTAACGCCGAACCGTCAGATTCAAAGTCGAGATAAAGGGTACCGTCGTTTGTGACAGAACCGCCTGTAACGTCGATGCTGCTCTCATATACGCCTGAATCACTTACCCAGTATGCTTTTACGCCTGTTCCGACAGTCGCGAAAAATCTTTGATCGGAGGTGTTGTTTTCGTTGCTTAAGTTAAATGCAAACAGACCCATCTTTTTCATGAAGCGGAAGTATAAAACACCTTTTTCTCCGGAAGGGATCTCTCCGCCGAACAGACCTGATACGCTGTCGCTGTCCAGGTTCACGCATTTCCAGGATGTGCCGGGAAGACTCGAGTTATCGACGTCGCATGCCTTCAATGTCTCATCGTAATAGGACCAGTTCTGCTGATCCTTATCGTAAAGGAAGATGAGATCCTTTGTAACTGTCTGCGGGAGAACGTTTTCCTTGCCGCCAATCTTGCAGGTTATGGTGATTATCTGACGCGCGGTGTATTTATCGCCGTATTCGGAATCTGACAGCGGTTCAACATCGCCTTCTGTCCGGGAGACGATGTTATACATTTGCAAGCCTTGTGTCACCGCTATGATGTGCATCGGTTCGACGCCGGTTATCTTTGCACAGCCGGAAAGGAGCATGCCCAGCATGAGACATGAAGATAAGATTACCGCAGTGAATTTACGTTTAAACATTTCCGTAACTCCAGATCAGATAGTATTCTTGCGATTATTCTAATTTATCGGAAACAGTCCTGTTAGTAAAATCGGCACGGCTTTCAGTAATATCTGCACAATATCAGGATTTTCTGTATTGGGAGGGGGTATAACCCGTTACGTGCTTGAAGAGTTTTGTAAAGTAATTAGGGTCGGGATATCCGACACGCGAACTGATCTCATTTATCGGAAGTTCAGTCTTCGTAAGAAGTATCTTTGCAAGGTCTATCCTTAAGTTCAGAAGATAGTTAAGGCAGGTCATTGAAGACTGTTTCATGAAAAGATCGTTTAACTTGTTCCTGTTGATCGCAAACTTTTTCGTAATCGTCTCTACCGTTATCTGATCTGCAATATGCTCGTTTAGATACTCCGTGATCTTCGAGAATTCATCCTGATCCGGATCGTCTGAACTGTCGGGACTTGCTGCGATAAAAGAATAGATTATGAAGTGCAGGATCTCCATCATGTAAGACCTGCTCCTGCAAGGCCAGTATCCGTCTTTTTGACCTTTTAATTCCTTCTCCATTTTGGTGAATAATTCCTTGAGGCACTTAAGACCGTTAAGTGTGAGAGGGACGACATTGTCGCACACATTATCGGTTACCGAGAAATATTTAACGAGCAGATAGTCTTGGAAGATCGACTGCCCCGTAGTCTTTTCGAATTCGCCCGAATCAATGCGTTCGTAAGTAAACTCCTCGCGGATTACCGTAGGATTAAAGAAGATGATGAATGCCTTGATATTCTGAAGGATCTTAAATGAAGGTTTATCTTTTTGCGTAAGGCTGATAAGAGCAGGTGCTTTTACTTCATTCTTTTTGCCGGAGTCTGATATCTCGAGTGAACCTTTTTCGAGCACGATGACTTTGTAAGTCGTATCGTCATTGATGTATTCCGGAAGCGCATCGCACCTTTCAGGATAGATGTCCACTATCCTGTCCCAGCCGTCCCAATGACATTCCGTGTAAAGTTTCATCAATATTCCTCCAGATATTCAAAAACAAGATCAGGATTGTATTCGCATTCCATTTGGTACAGATGCGATCCGTCATCCATAAGACAATAAAAAAATCCCAGAACGTTGCCGTTACCGCAATCGTAAACATAAATCCAGGCATTTGATCCTTCATAGTAAGTATAAACAGTGCCGTAAGCCGCGGATATGTTTTGCAGACAACTGTCTACGTCCATCGGAATATCCGTTTCAGTTTGGATATGTGTATCGGTGATCGTGCCGCCTTTGTCGATATTAAGATAGACATAAGTGTACTGATAGCCGTCTATCTGAAGACAGGGAGATAATTGAAGTGTCACATACGTATCTCTGTCAGGTCTGAGCATATTCGGATCGGGCTCAAAACCGTATTTATCAACAAGCCTGTTTTCTACTGTCGTGAGATTGCTGCCGACGAAGGAATCAAGCATTTTGCATGCGTCCGTAATGTCCATTTCAACGAAGCGGTCAGCATCCTTTTTGCGTCCTGAATATGTTTGAAAAGTAACTTCACCGCTTTGAGACGTTCTGCCTGAGCACGAGCAAATTGACATCAGCATGGAAGAAGCCATAACCAATGCCGGAAGCCGTACTGCTTTTTTCATGAGATGATCCTCAGACTTTGCACTCTTTGTAGAGCTCGGGATAACCCTCTTTTATGGCGCTGTTAAACTCGAGCTTGATGATGCCGATAGACATCATATAACCTGCAAGGAATATGAATCCCATGAGTGCAAGATATCCGATGATCCACCAGAGCATATTTTCCTGCATGTCCTTAGTGTTTATGATCAATCCGGTCAGCATGCCGCCGAAAACAATTGCTATTACGCCTGTGATTATGGCAGCGGTCTTTAATTCGCGTTTGCTCTGTGCCTTGAGCTGTGCGCTTATTTCTCTGACGTTCTTCTCGGGAACCTTGCCTGCTGCGAGTGATTCCTGAAGCTTGTCGTTCAATTTCTTGTAGCTGATTACAGCCATTTCCATTACCCCTGCCATATATAGAAGATACACGTTATTATATCGTAAAATCCTTATCTGTTGATTATTAAAGCTTTTATCTGTTATGCTACTTTTAATATCACATCGATACAGGGGGATTATTCATGAAAAAAGGGACAAAGCTTATATCATTGCTCCTTGCAGGCGCAATGCTTTTCGCATGCTGTTCATGCTCCAAACCTAAGGGAAACGCAAGGGTGATCGAGGAAAACATTCCTTCAAAGCCTGAGAGTCACAGCAGTGAACCTGTTGAGACTACTCCGACAACCACTGCAGCCTCAGATCCCACTGATCCCGCTGATCCCACACCGGCTCCTTCTGTTCCTACAGGTACCGGCAATACATTCGAGATGACCATCGGTGACGTCATGTACATCTCCGAACTCTGCATCGGTCTGGATGTTGAAGCGGCAACTTATTTCCTCACTACTGTTTACGGTATCGGCAGCTATAACGCAAGTGATTCCAACTATGGTTCTAACGGTGATCCCATGGAGCGTTTCTTAAGAGATCTCGATGTTGATATCATCGTTGAAGGCATTACGTTCAAGAGCATCGGTATTCACAGTTTAGATGACGGAACCGTTCACAGCATCGACTACACGATGCGTAAGACGGCGATCTTTGCATCAGACGAATCATTCGACAGCAAGGGTGCTTACAATACTCTTTATCCTGCGCTCGAAAAGAAGTACGGCAATCCTTCCGATGATTACTATTCATCATGGGTAGACTTCGATGAGAGCGGAATGAACGGCTGGAGATACAACGATAATTGCTGGATCTCGATCTTCTGGGGTGTAAGCTGCCAGGGCAAGAAAGGCAACGACCAGCTCGTTATAGGATTTGAATGCGAGAATCCTTACGATTACGCAAGCACGCAGCCTACCGGTACAAGCCCGGTTCCGACAGCCACAAGAGGCGATTATGACGGTGAGATCGCACAGGTCTATGACATGATGGAGAGCACAACAGGTCTTGACCGAAACATGGCTGCAAGCGTTATCCAGAATTACTTCGGAGTAACACTCAGCAATCCTACATCACGCGAAGGAAGCGAAGACGGTCAGATCGTCTATACATACTATGCAAATGTAACCATCTGCGGAATAGACTTTAACCAGATCGAGATCAGCACCAATTCATGGGGTGCCGTATTCCACGTCGGATTCATGAACACCAAGGACTCGGCAGACACGATCCACCAAAATGTTCTTATACTCGTAGAAGAGGTCAACGCTATCTTGGGAGAACCCACGATCGATTATCCTCTTACTCCGGACAACTCGGTCATTGAGTTCTACGATCACGACCTCGAACCCAACATCGTTGTCTCAGTCGGAGGTTACTACATCGACGGCTACAACAGTTTGTGGTTATACTATGACGATAACGACTTGGCTTGATAGCTATATTTCAGATTAAATTAAAAGAGAGTGTCTTACTGCACTCTCTTTTTTGTTGTGGTTACTCAACAGTGTACGGCACGAAGATGTTAAACGTCCAAATGTTCTACGATCTTATGGTCGTTTTCAGTTCCGCCGTTGTAGTCGACATAGATGTTATTGATATGATCTTCTTCAGTCATGAAAAGCTGGAATCTGACCTTGTAATATTTCAGGTAATTATCTTCAACCAGATCGGCATCTTTGGAATCGAAATAATACAACTGCAGATTGTAAATGTGGTTCTCATCATCGATAAGGTCAAGGAAGATCTGTTTTATCTCATCGTCGTCCGGGATCTGTGATTCGTCATCATAGAAAAGAAATACTGTGCAATGGTAATCCATATATTCCTTAATGAATTTTCTTGCACCGGTTTCTTCAACGGGATAACCCTTATATGAATATTGATTGTTTTGGTAGATGTAATAACTTGAGCAGGGGAAACGGTCTCCTAAAACACTGTACAATTCTTCTTTGATCTCTTCATCATATGCGAGAGCGTGATAATCGGTATAAAGAACTCCTTTTTCTTTCCAAATGCCGACAAACGCATCCGGATATAATTCCGATTTGACTTTGACCACACTGTAATCCAAGCCGCCGATTTCCTGCTCCGGATGACCGTCATATGTGAACGTGTCTTCGGGGAAAGCCTCGCCGAGCTTTTTTACCCAGCCGTTCTGCTGCATCTTTCCTATGGGTGTGCATGAGGAAAGAAGGATAGCTGACGCAAGCAAAGATGCCACTATTGAAAGCACTTTTGATCTCTTCATTTGATATCCTTCCCTGAAGCTTTGTTTGCAAGATATTCTCTTGCCTTTTCGATTACCTCTATCGTGCCGGGTGACATATTGTCGGGGAGTGCATCTAAAGGGAAGAAAGCCTGCTCAATGACTTCTTCCTCCTGCACTTTCATCTCACCTTTAAAGTCAAAGCAGATGTAAATTACAACCGCAAAATAAACTTTGTCCTGATTGGGATATTCGTAGTAAGTGTCCTTGCCAGACCTGATCATGAGGAGCTCCAAGTCACCGCACAAAAGGCCGGTCTCTTCCTGAATCTCTCGTCTGGCACACTCCTCAAAGCTCTCGGCCAGTTCCATCGATCCTGCAGGGTAGGCCCAGTAGCCGTTGTCGGCACGTCTTCCTAAAAGGATCTCGTTTTTATCGTTTACCAGGACAACCCCTGCACCCGTAAGGATTATCGGATCATGTCCCAGCTTTTTCCTGATGTCGAAAATATATCCCATTCAAGAGGCCTCTGATTTATGTGTAGTAGTGGTACTGGCTTGCCGCCCAGACGAAGAACAGTGCCGCGAGAGCTCCTGTTACGAGGAAAACGATCGAGAGTACGATGCATACCACAGCCCATTTACTTCTGCGGTTATTAACCTTTGCGATGATTCCTAATATGAGACTGATGATAAGAACTCCGCCACAGCAGCTGACGGCGATGACCATCTTATCCATTATTTCAGTATCCTGAGGCATCTGCATTGACGCGCCAAGCCACAGGAACATACAGACAGGAGCCACAAGTGCGCTTAAGACATACAGTGCAGTAGAAAGACCGCAAAATACGGTGGACAGAGTTTTACCTTTTTCTTCAGACATATGAGTTCTCCTCTCTGTGTTGATGATTCATTTTACCGCATTAAATTGTCAGCAACAAAAATCAAGTGGTGCAGAAAGGGTCTGTCAGGCTGATAAAAGATCAGGAATATGTATTTACGAGCCAGATGAAGAACCAGGAGTTGAGGCCTGAGATCACGAGATTGATGCTGATGTAAACGATGTTCGTGACGGCCCATCTGCTCTTGCGGTACTTTACCTTTGCAACGATGGAAGCGGCAAGGCTTCCGATTATGGCAACGCCGCATACGATCAGTATGAATGTTGACTGGCCTATGTACTTGGAAGTCTTTTCGATTACCGAGATCATGTACAAAATAATGCCGAACGGCAGTGCGCCGAAGAAGAGGCAGGAGACGCCGGTCGAAATACCGCACAACATCATGGCTCTCGAGATGTTCTCATCGAAAGTCAGATAATTGTTGTCTATGTGGTCGTACTTGTGCAGTTTCTTGTAACTGAGTTTCTTTTCCTTAGTCTTTCCCATACGCTATATGCCTTATTCCAAATCTATCTTTATCTAATCCAGTGATAGATTTTACAAGCGTAATTCAGTTTTATCAAGTTAAGTAAAGAGGTAGGGAGATGTCATGGCAGCGAAATAAGATGCGCCGAGGAAACCCAGACCGAACATAACTATATGGATGACGATGCTTATGATTATCATCCACGGTCTCCAGTCGTCGACCTTCTTTGAACCGATAATGATGTATATGACCGTCAGTATCAGATAGAAGACGCCGCCTAATGCGAGCACGATAAAAGGAGAAAAAGTGGTAGTGGATAACGTATCCGTAGCGTTTAATGCAACATCCAGGAAGTTAAACATCATAAACCAGATAAGGCTTGTTATTACTATTGAAAAGACTCCCTGAATTACAAAATACGGTCCTTTTCCCATGTCGAATTACCCCCTAAAATATTTTTTACACGAGCATATTATTGCAAGATTCAACGGCTTTGTCCATTATCGCGTCTATATCGGCGCCTTCTATATCAAGGCCGACCGCTCTTACCTGACGGACATCGTTGATGCCGTAGAAGCCCTGTGAAAGAGCTTTGACATAGCCGAAGCCGAATTCTTCAGGAACGAATGCGCCGCCTGCTGTGGTTACATAATAAAGGCGCGAAGCCTTGCAGAGCGGGATCGGTGTTCCCCGGGGACTGTATTCGAATGTTATGCCGAGCACGTTTATCTGCTCGAAATACTGTTTTAAAGCTGCAGGGAAGGAGAGGTCCCAGTAAGGTGCCGCGATAACGACCTGATCTGCCGAAGCAAACTGCTTTGCAAGATCGAACATCGGATCGTCCCAGCAGCATTTTTTCTCAAGCTCGTCCCTTCTCGAAATGAATTCTTCATCGGCTATAGGGAATCTGATCTTTCCGAGATCTGTTTCTACAACGTCGCCTTCAAGTTTTGACAGCAGGACTTCAGCAAGTTTCTTTGTTCTCGAATCTTTTCTTACACAGGCATTGATGAATAAGATCATGGGACTCCTCCTTAAGCCTTATTGAACTGATTATAACATCACGGCTGAAGTTATTTTCGCGATGCAAACTACGGACTTTTTTGATGATCGGCAACACGGCAAAACAGATGTGTTGCCTAATCGACACAAGGGTAATTCATTGATCATTGTTAGTGATATTTACGGATGTTTTAATGAGGCCATCAAGTAAAGGAACACGATATCCGAAGAAAGTGAGGACAATAAAATGAACAACGGCAAATTTATAGCATTGGCATTAACAGGCGGCGCAGTCATCGGAGTCATGTCAGCATGCATTATAGTTATCGCAGGCAAGCCCAAGACAGAACTCGTAAAGGCAGCACCCACGGCTCAGGCCACAGTTACAACAGCTGAGATTAACGCATATATAGAAGAGACAGAAGAAACCGAAAGCCAGAACCCGACGATTAACGTAGCAGGTTTTTATTGCAGCGACAGAGCAAAGATCAGCGTCGACGCAATCGGACTTAAGAGCGCAGCAGTCACGGTAGAGTGGCCCGGAAACGATAACTCAAAAGCCATCTGGTACTTAAGCGGTGCATTCAATGAAGAGACAAAGACCATCGATTACGACAACGCGGTTAAGAGAGTAATTACATATAACAAGTCCGGCGCCGAGATCTCCGACATCGAGATCTACAGAAGCGGCAAGGGAAGGATCACATTTACAAACGAAGGAATGCAGTGGAACGATTATAACGAAGAGATCGCACGCAACATGACTTTCAAGTTCAAGGATCCTTCAGATATTGTCGAAGAGGAAAAGCTTCCTGAAATTCTCGGCACAGGCAACATGGGCATCTACAAAAAGATCACATTAATGGAAAAGCCCGCAGTCGAAGAGATCGCATATAACGTCCGCAAGGCATACCTCAACGAGGACTGGAATACTCTTAAGAATCTGATCAAGTATCCGATCAAGATCAACGATACAGAGATCAAGGACGCTGACGAGTTTGTAGATTACATGAACGGCAGAACGCTCAGCAGCGAAGGCAGAAGAGACATGGAAAACGAGACCTGCCACGACATCAATACCGCCAAGGAGTGCTTGAATCTCGGTGAAGACGATATCTGGATGGTAGACATCAACCAGGGTTCAAGTGAACATCCGCAGCTTAAGATCACAAGGATCTGCGGTATCCAATAACACCAGCAATGCAGTTCTTACTGCTTCATACATCCCCGGCTCTCACGGTTTTTCCCCTCTCCGTGAGAGTTTTATAATTTCTTAGATTGACGCGACAAATATAGTCTTTGAGACTTGGTTAGAAGCTTGGATTTTTCGCTGCCGTGTATTTCGGAATGATATTTATTTTTCTTGGATGGCAGATAACGGACTAAAGCATTAACAGAAATACAATCTAATACGAGCAAAGATATGATGTTGCCGGTAAAACGTTCTTGCATTGATGAGAGAACATCCCGGTCGCTTCTGAAGTTACCTCTTTCTACAGATAGACCATTCGGATCAGCAAACGCAGCTGAAGATACCGATCCATCTTTGCGCCAAAACATCAATGCGATTTCGGGAGGATAGACAGCACGATATAACGATTCTTCCGGTAAGAAATTATCATCCATAAAATGCAGCGACTCTTTCGTTTATAGAAGCCGGCGTGGAACGGATCGTTTCAAAATATTCTGAATCATTGTATGGTGCAACAAAAACTTCTGCTTGGTCAGACAGTCCAATCTCAATTTCCATGTGATCGTGATTGGGATTATCAAACTCAAGTTGAATTGTCTCAAGCGCTGTGGGGAACAGTTCAGGCTGCATTGTTAATGATTTTAGTAGTGCACGCGTTTTCTTTATAAGTGCAGGCGGAATGCTTGGTGCACCATTGCCGTTCCAGTTATCCTTAAGTGAACTGATCTCGTCAAGTTTCTTAAGGTTATCAGTTCTGATACTGTCATCAGTTTTAGGATTATTGATCTGTTTTGTTTTGGATTTCTTCAGCTCGGTGTAATAAGCCGGAAGATGTCCGTCATTCAGTTTCATGTATTCATTCTCGGACATGATGACAACATTTTTCCCGTATTTACGAGGCACGATAATAACTTCGCCTTCATATGCCGTGTCGAAGAACTCTCTTATGTTATTTCTTATCTCGATCTGCTTGGCTATTAACATAAAATCACCTCATTCATATGTACATAAAACCGTACGCTTTTCTGTACATATATTATCACCCTGAATGACGTGATTCAAGATAAATTACGCTTTGTTCTTCCAGATATATCCGCTCTTTATTACAGTCTCGATATGATAACTTGCACTGCCTAATGAGGCGCGGAGCTTCTTGATGTAGGTGTCGACGGCGCGGTCGTAGCCTTCGTAATCCTCACCCCATACGGCATCAAGGATCTGGTCGCGTGATAAGATCTGTTCTTTGTTCTCGATGAAGTAGAGCAACAGGTCGTATTCTTTGGGCGAGAGCACGATGTTTTTGCCGCTGATTTTGACCTGTCTTCTTGAAGGTTCTATCTCGATCTCGTCGACCCTGTATAGTTCGCGCCTTAACTTAATGGGACAATCTTCTTTTAAGCGTTCCTGATCTTTATATTTGTTACCGCACACTGGTCGCCTGTGAGTGCGATGTAGATGGGACCGATTTCCGAATTCAGGATCGTTGTGGCATTGATAGAGATTCCGCCGTTTGTCGTGGTGGTCTTGATCTCGTTGCCTTCTCTTACTATTGAAACAGTAACGTCGTAGCCGTTATGGTTGTATTCTTTCCAGTAATTCCAGTCTTTGAAATCGGAGGTCTTTGTGACCTTAAGAGCCATGGAGCAGACAGGGTCGCCTTCCCAGCATTCACCGTCGAGTCTCATGAGCGTGAGCTCGCGGAAATTTTTGCCTCCTATCGTTCCGTCGTCGGACGCGAAAATGCTGACGAACGGGCAGTGCCAGACAAGTCTTGCAGTAGGGAGGCTCATCGTATGGAATGAGACCGTGAGCTTATCTTTGAGAAGGATGCCCTTTGTTGAATCAGTCCTGTAGCCGTCCATCTGAACGTTAGGAAGATCGCCTTCAGGTCCGTTGATGTAGCTGATCTCTTCTGCGATACGCGGAATATAGTTTTCGGGCACTTCGGTTTCTGACTTGATTATCTCGATGTCAGTGAGGAGGCAATGCTCGCCTGTGAGCGAGAGATATACGAATCTGGAGCTGTCGGGGAGAGCCACGATGGTCTCAAAGCTCTTATTGTCACCGCCTTTAATTCTTACAAGTGCGTGATCCCTGATCCTGACTGCCTCTATGGTGTATTTGCCCTTTGTAGCGTTGTAACCTTCATCTGTCGTTGATTCCATCTTGCGTGCGCCGGCAACGGAGAATCTGCCGCCGAACCAGATCTCGCCGTATTCGAAATCGAGCATTTCCTTCTTGTCTTTTTCGAGTTCATGGATGTGGCCATCCAGTGAGTCAAATAAAACGAGCGAAGGCTTCGGATTATTTCTTGAATTGGGGCTGTCAGGGTTGACCGTGACTTTGACGGTTGTCATGGTGTTTCCCAAGAGGATTCCCGGAGAAATGGCGCTTCTGTGATAGGTGAGAAGGAGCTGGTTATTGTCACGGAGTTCTTTGTTCTCACCGCGGTCCTTCATGGCATATTCTGCATCGAGGTCGATGAGATGGAGCATGTTTCTTGCGAATTCAGGATCGAACTGCGTGCCGATACCTTTGACGAATTCCTCTCTTACGATGTGCTGCGGGATGGGATCACGGTAACTTCTTCTTGAAGTCATGGCGTCGTATGCATCAGCGCATGCAATGATCCTTGCGATCTCAGGGATCTCGTCACCCTTAAGTCCGTTAGGGTATCCCTTTCCGTCGTAACGCTCGTGGTGGAAGTGTGCGCCTACGCTGAGATATGAGAACTCATCGATCTGTGAAAGTATGCGGTTGCCCTTTTCGGGGTGCTGCTTGATGATGTTGAATTCTTCGGTGGTGAGCTTACCGGGCTTGTTGATAATTGCATCCGGAATGCCGACCTTTCCTACGTCGTGGAGAAGGGCAGTGAAGTAGATCTTCTGGCATTCCTCATCGCTCTTGCCTGCGAGCTCTGCGATCTTGACCGCATACTCGGCAACTCGGGATGAGTGACCGTTAGTATAAGGGTCCTTGGCGTCGACCACCTGAGCGTAAGACTCAATGAGTTCCTGCAGGAGCTTCTGCTCTCTGGCCTGCTGTTCTGCTGTAACTTCGAGATCGTCGGCGCGGCGTGCATAGCTTGTTACCAAAACGCCGAGCAGTCCGATGCCGCTGAGGAATATGATGCAGATTATGGATACCCAGATTGAGAATGTGTTGATGTAATTGTTGACACCGTTCATGGAGATGTCGACGGCTACATAGCCCTTGCACTCCTGAAGGTGAGTGTAGATCGGTTCGTAAGCGACAAGACTCCATCCGTTTTCATCCTTGACCTCGATGACCTCAACTCTGCCTCCGGAAATAAGAGTGGGGGCATATTTATCGAATGCCGGATTGAAAGGGAAGACTTCGCCGAATGCGATTTCATCAGGCTTCATCCTGGCTTCATGGCGTATATCTCCGTCATTTGTTGTAAGTGCGCATAAAGTATGGAAACCCTCGCCGTCTATTTGGACCAGGTACATGTTCTGAAGGAACGGCGTGTTGTCGAGAATGTGCTGGAGTTTTTCAACGGTGAGGTCAAACTCCATGTCAGGACCATTTGCCATCCACTCGTCCATCTTATAGGGATTAACTTCGGAAGCAGCAAGAACAGCGGCTTTGCTGAGAGTATCTTCTCTGTATTTCTTGGCATATTTCGTGAACATCGAAATGCTCAGGTAAATACCTGCAGCAACTGAGATCAGTGCAAGCAGAATAAAGATCAGGAGCACACGGATATATCTTTTGCCGCGTGTGATCTTAGACTTGGAGATTCTTTCCTTACCCTTTGAATCAGCCACTTTTAGAAACCTTCAACATTCACCTGACTATTGGTGAAACACTACCACCTCTACTATTTTAGCTTCTCAAATGGCTCTTGTGTTGTTTTTAGGGCAAAAACACATAAATTTAATTAATAAGTAATATTTTTCGAAAAAACCCCGGAACTGAATCCGGGGCTCTTTTACGCGTCTTATTTGATCGAGAAGTATGTAGTGCCGGCCTCAAAATACATATTCATAACGGCATATTCTCCATATACAAATACAGTTGCTTCGGACAGTTCTCCGTCCGGAGAAGAAGAATAGACACATTTTAAGCCGTTAACGACTTGAACGTCCGGAACGGTAGAATCCGAAAGGACCACATTCTCGCCAATATCTGACAGCGGCATGATTATAACTACATTCAATTTTCTTTTACCGCCGTCGGATACGGGGTGGTTGTTATGGATTACATATGTGGGATAGATATCCGACATGGAGCCGTCAGCTTGTTCAATATAGTAATCTTCTTCAGGAATAGGATCACTT
>JAEIGA010002031.1_pt1 | contig 32210 bp, 30 predicted proteins | sample 9270691 | NCBI WGS metagenome assembly JAEIGA01 (sample SAMN17057246, study PRJNA624740) | gut metagenome | biome: biome; isolation source: fecal sample | host: Bos grunniens | place: China: Xizang | collected 2019 | reverse complement strand
TGCTCCTCGATCAGATCGGGATTGTGCCCCGCGGAAAACAGCTGCTCCCGTACCGATTCGTACACGCCAAGGCTGATCATATGATCCCGCAGTGTCCGACCGATCAAAAATTCCGCACACAAATAATACAGATGTCGCTTGTCCTGCGTCTCTTGCTGCTCTCTTGATCGTTGCAGCAGCATGTCCTTGACCTGTGCGCGCAAAAGCGCATAGATTTCAGCATCACTACACATCCCCAGAGAACGGCCATACTGCTCTATGCACAATGGCTCCAACTGAATTAAGGCGTTCATCTTACATTCCTACCCTTCTTTTTGGCTTTGTTCTGCCCCTATTATTTGCCATTTTTCTCGTCGCTATACGGCCTTTCCGTACAAAAAAACACGGCACGCATAGACTTTCGTCTGTGCGTGCCGTGCACTTGAATGATGTTTTAGATGTCATCATCTTCGGCGAAAAATGCTTCCTGCGGTTGTCTGTCCGTCAGAATACGCATAGCCGCCTTGGACCAAAACGCCGAGTTTTTCTTGGATGACACTCCGTATGCACGAAGCTCGTCCTCACTCAGTTGCTCATTGCGACCCACTCCGGGGTCATCCTCATGCGTCTCAGCCGTTGCTTTTGGTGGCGCCTCCCCCGAACAACGACATGATATCGTCGTCGTCCAGATCCTCAACGACCTCTGCTGCAGCTGCGGGAGCAGGAGCAGGTGCGGGAGCGGGTGCTACGGGTCTCTTAACAACGGGAGACTTGACAGCTGCCTTGGGAGCAACCTTGGGCTCTGCAACCTTCTTAGGGTCAACTCTAACGGGAGCCATGGGAGAGGTCTCGCCCTTGAAATCAGCAAAACCGGTGGCAATGATGGTAATCTTCATCTCGTCATCCAGCTCGGGATCGAATGCAACACCCCAGATAATGCTTGCATCGGGGCTTGCCTCCTCTGCGATCATACTGGAAGCCTGGTTGACCTCCTCCAGACCAACGTCGGGAGAAACGGAAATGTTGATCAGGATACCGCGAGCACCGGAGATCGAGCTCTCGAGCAGCGGGCTGAAGATTGCTGCGCGTGCAGCAGCCTCTGCCTTATCCTTACCGGTAGCGGAGCCAACACCCATGTGAGCATAGCCCGCATTCTTCATAACGGATGTAACGTCTGCAAAGTCCAGGTTGATAAAGCCGGGAACATTGATCAAATCGGAAATGGACTGAACGCCACGACGCAGAACATCGTCTGCAACCTCAAAAGCGTTAGCCAGCGTGATGCGGGTCTCGGAGACCTGCTTCAGCTTCTCGTTGGGAATAACAAGCAAGGAGTCAACGTACTTGCTCAGCTCGGAGATACCGCGCTCAGCCTGCTGTGCACGTCTTGCACCCTCAAAAGCGAAGGGCTTGGTAACAATACCGACGGTCAGAATGCCCATCTCCTGTGCTACGCGAGCAACAACGGGAGCAGCACCCGTACCGGTACCACCACCCATACCTGCGGTGACAAATACCATATCGGTATCCTGCAAAAGCTTCTTCAGCTCATCCAAAGACTCCTCAGCTGCGGACTGACCGATCTCGGGATTGGAGCCTGCGCCAAAGCCCTTGGTGATCTTCTCACCGATGATCAGCTGGGTTGCAGCATCACTTCTGCGGATAGCCTGTCTGTCTGTGTTGATGGCAACGAACTCTACGCCAACAATATTGGTAGAAATCATGCGGTTGACTGCGTTGTTACCGCCGCCACCGACACCAATTACCTTTATGCTAACGCCGCTGTCATTGCACTCGTCATGTTCGAACGTCATGTGAATTTCCTCCTCCAAAGAGTTATTTTCTGTATCCGCTCCAAAACCAACGCAAAAAACGCCCATTTTCGAGCATGAATATATTCTCCTTTATATTGTACTAAATTTTTAACAATTTTGCAAGGGGTTTTTGAAAAAAAGTTAAAAATTTTTTTACATTTTTTTATTTTTTACGGCGTTGAAGATATTTCACGCACAAAAACGCGAGAGATGTCACGCACATCCACCATCAACGGGACATTTGAAAAAGCCTCTCCCTGCTCCATTCGATAATTTTGCATCGCCGAGATGGCATAGGAAATCTGTGTTTCCAGTTTGTCGGCGTTGCCCAAGCGCAGCAGTGAGCCATCCTGAAAAGCCAGCGTGTAATCGTAAGCTGCCGAAAAATCCACAGCTGCAGCCGCGCTGATTTGACGGATCTCATCCATGCTGCGAGCAATGCAAGCAAGTCTTTCTTGCAGACGCTGTACCGAGGAGATATAGGGCGGGGGCTGAATATCCTTTTTCTTAACACCCTCTGCCAGCTTTTCGTCAATATAGGCCTGCTCCCGGCGTGCAGCTGCTTCGGGCAGCGTCTCACCGACGCGTGGCAGGACAATCCCGGGGCATATGACTACGCAGGCAGTGGAAGAGTTCTCGGTATATTCCAAGGCACGCAAGTCTTCGTCCAAAATAACGTACCCCACCTTATTTGCGTCTATATCATAGCGCAATGCCCAAAGCGGTATTCGCTCTCGCACCGTGATTGTGATCACACCGCGCAGCGATGTCTGTACGTCTATCCCGGAAAGGTATGCACACGCGGAGAGCATTTGCTCACGCACTGCCTCTTGATTCACCAGATGCAGCGGTTCTCCGATATTTTGCGGAAATATCTGCTGCAGCTCTGCACTGCTGTAATGCTCGTTCCCTTCAAACACAATTTCACGGATCGGCAAGCGGTTCAGATGCAGCATGGCAACAAGCAGCATGATACACAGAAAAAAACATGCGATCGCGCCACCGCGTACCAGCTGCTGCGTAGCCTGCTTTCTGCGCCGTTTCTCACAAGCATTTACTGAAAGTGTAGACTGCGCCAATTGGCGTGTTGCATCACTCATATGCGTTTCCCTCTTTTGGCGGTTTTGGCACGCTTCTCGGCGTTAGCGTTGACAACCTCCATCAGAATATCATAAATTCTTCGATTGGCATCCTCTACGGCAAAGCGATGAATCTCTCGCTGAAGATTTTCCACCAACGCATCATCGTCAAGCAATGAGAGGACTGCCCCCTGCAGGGCATTTTTGATAAAGTCCTTTTCTTCGACTAAGAGTGCGGCGCCGCGATTGGCCAATGCCTGCGCATTTTTCAGCTGATGATCGTCGGCAACATAAGGCGAAGGAATGATAACACTGGCCTTGGACATTTTGGCAAGCTCGGACAATGTCATCGCACCGGCACGGGAGACAACGACATCTGCCGCGGACATCTGCAGTGGCATGTCGTAGATATAATCGCGGATCTGCACATTAGGCAGATTACTCAAGCCAAATTCTTCCGCCGCAGTCATACAATTCTGATAATGTCGCTTACCTGCAGCCAACACAAAGCGCACCGACGGACGATCGGCTGCCACGCAGCGCAGCATCTCCAACACGGCGCTGTTGACTGTCTGCGAGCCAAGACTTCCCGCACAGATCAGCACCATCTGCTCATTTGCACCAAGTCCCAGCTTCTCTCGTGCCGTTGCACGATCGACTGCGCCAAATCCGCTGAGCAACGGATTTCCCACAACAGAGCACTTTTTCTTGGCATGCAGCTGCTCGACGGTTTCTTCGAAATTCAAAAGCAGCTTATCCACCGAGCCCTGCAGCATGCGCACCGTCAAACCTGCGTAGCAGTTGGACTCATGCAGAACAGTTGGTATACCGCGTCTGGCAGCCGCGCGGATCAGCGGCCAGCAAACGTATCCACCTGTTCCCACAACCAGATCCGGCTGAAATTCGTCCAGAATGCCATTGGTCTTTTTGGAATAAGGTGAGGTCGCTGCCAAAAAAGCTGCCTTAAAATTGGCAGGCGTCAGCGAACGCTGCAGACCCATACTGTCTACATAATATAATTTATATCCTGCGCGCGGAACGAGATCTGTCTCTTTTCCGTTCTCTGTTCCGACAAAAGCGATTTTTGCATCGGGACAATTGCGGCGAATGGTATCGGCGATAGCAATGGCGGGATTGACGTGGCCGCCCGTGCCGCCGCCTGTCATAAGAACGCGGAGCATACTTTTCTCCTCTCAATCTGTGTCATTTATCTGTATGCGAAAAACGGGAAATATTAAGCACTATACCCATTTCAAAAATCTGAATGGCCAGCGCCGTACCACCCGAGCTGAAAAAGGGCAGCGAGATGCCGGTATTCGGCATGGAATTTGTAACAACGGCAATGTTGAGCAGCGCCTGCAGCACGGTTTTGAACACCAAGCCATAGACGGTCAGAGCGCAGAATTTATCGGGGGCTGCCGCAGCGATCTTGAAGCCGCGCCAGAGCAAAAGTCCGAAGAGCAGAAGCACAGCTGCCGCGCCAAAGAAGCCGAGCTCCTCACAAATAATGGTAAAAATAAAATCGTTTTGCGGCTCGGATACGTAGCCGAATTTTTGACGGCTGTTTCCAAGGCCAAGTCCGAACAAGCCGCCCGAGCCGATGGCGTAGAGTCCTTGCAGCGTCTGCCATGCCTCCCCCAAGGGATCAAGCTCCTCAATACGCAACCAGATATCCATGCGGGTATCGGCATAGCTGGAAAAGGTAATCAGAAGCACGCCCATGACCACCACCGCACTTCCCAGAAGCACGATCCAACGCATTCGCGTACCGCCGAGCAGCATGACCATGGCACCGATCATGCAAATGATCATAACACCGGAGATGTGTCTCTCCGCTGCGACCAACAGCACGATCAAGCCCAGTGTTGCGCCGGGAACCATAACGCCGTACTTGAAATTACCGCCGAACTTATGATCAGACATGATCTGCTTTTCAAACTTGGTCATGAGCAGAGCCAGCGTCATAACGACTCCCGTTTTGGCAATTTCCGAGGGTTGGATCGTAATCGGTCCCACCTGGATCCAGCGCTGTGCGTCACCCTCGCTCAGACCGATGAACTGTACGGCAATCAAGAGAAGCACCGCTCCGCCATAGGTACAAAGGCCGAAAAAGCGCCAAAACCACGGCTTTGCTTTCCAAATGAACGGAAATGTGGCTGCCAGCGCCAGCATGACGAACATCAGATGGCGTTTGATATAGTAGGTGCTCTCTCCAACGTTCTGCTCACTGTAAACGGAGCTTGCGCTGTACGCCATAATGACGCCGTAAAGCAGAAGAGCCAATACGATCAAAAGGAAGGTCATATCCATGTTACCGCAGCGCAAAGGCGCTGCCTTGCTGCCTGCTTGGCTCTGCAGCGTGACTTTTTCTTCAAAGATCGGATCTTTGCGCTGTACGCCGCGTGAAAAGGAGCGACCAACCTTGCGCTCTGCTACCTGACGCTCGCCGTCAGGTGTCTGCGTTTTCAAGTCTTCCATCAGCTGTCGCTCCTTTCATTCGGGATTACTTATGAGAAAAAATGTTGTTCGCGCTCAGAAAACCGCCAGCAAAACTCCGGCAACGCCGAATACCAGCCCAAGTGCCGCGAAAACATATACAATCTTAACCTCGCTCCAGCCCATCTTCTCAAAATGATGATGCACCGGCGCCATTTTGAAAATTCTCTTTTTGAACAGCTTATAGCTGAGAATCTGCGCAAAGCTGGACAGCATATCCAAAACGAACACGCCGCAGATCAAAATCATCACGACCGGCTGGCGCAGCATAAAGCCCAGACCCATCAGAATACCGCCCAGATACAAAGAGCCCGTATCGCCCATAAAAACCTTGGCGGGATAGTGATTAAATACCAAAAATCCGATCATACCGCCGATCATGACCGCAGAGATCAGCACAGATGAAGCATCCGCAAAGCAAAACGCTATCACCGTCGTGCAAAGTGCAGCCACCAAAGCAACGGAAGAAGCCAAGCCGTCAAGTCCGTCGGTCAGATTGGTGCTGTTGACCATGGCAAGGATCATCAAAACGGCAAGTGCGTAATAGCCCACGCCCATATCCCAGTTGATATTGAACACGGGAACGTGCAGCACCGTGGGCAGATTTCCGCTTGCGGCCATGCCGTAAACGTAAAGACCTGCGATCACAGCCTGCAAAAGCAGCTTTTGCCAGGAGGAAAGCCCTTGATTTTGCTTGTGCAGCAGCTTAGCGTAGTCATCCACAAAGCCGATCATGGCATTGCCCACGCCCAGGCTGACGCAAAGTGCCAACGGAATGAGATTCGGATCCTGCGAAAGCGGATCGCGCACTCCTCGAATGCATTCGAAAATAACGAACGGTAAAACGCACAGCAGCATGGGGATGATAAAGCAAACGCCGCCCATGGTGGGCGTTCCCTGCTTACCTGCATGCCAGGCGGGACCGTACTCAGTATAAATATGTTGTCCGATCTTGTGACGGCGCAGTACGGGAATAATCCAATGACAAGCAAGCAAGCACAAAAGGAGTGATGCCGGCACTGCCATCAAGAACAGTAAAAGCAAATTTCTGTCAACCATAGTCTTTCTTCTCTCTTTTTTATTCTGTCAAGCTTATTCCTGCAAGCGGCGACGCAGAGCTTCAATCAAGCGCTCTGCTGCCACGCCGCGGCTGGCCTTCACCAAAACGATATCGCCTGCCTGCAGCTGTGCAAGCAGCGTCTCAGCAGCGCTGTCAAGATCCGACAGATCTCGGTGCATAAGCACGCAATCGTCATCAAGGCCCGCGCCCATGGCACCCTCGGCAATGCTGGCGCCAAGCTCGCCCAGCGTCATCAGAACGGAAATTCCCTGTTCAACAGCATAAACGCCGATCTGCTCATGCAGATAACGGGATTCCATCCCCAGCTCACGCATATCTCCGAGTACAGCGATCGAACGGCAGTGGCGCTCCTTGGCAAAGCTGCCCAGCACGTAAAGCGCCGCACGCATCGATTCGGGTGCTGCATTGTAGCAATCCTCAAGTACGGTAATGTCGCCCAAGGGTAAAAGGCGTTGGCGAAGTCCACCCGAGCGGTAGGTCAAAAGTCCTCTGCGGATATCGTCCTCACACACCCCCATCTCCAGGCCCACAACGTAAGCAAAAATAGCGTCGTAAACCATATGCTTACCCACAGCCGGAATGCAAAAATCCTTCAGAATACCATCCGGTGTGTGCAGATCAAACGTGGTACACTCCTCACTCGGATGTAATACAATATTGCAGCCGCGGTAATCACCGTCGCCCTCCAACGTAACTCTCTGCACGCGGAAGGTACTGCTGCTGACACCGCGCAAGAGCGGCTCGTCACCGTTGAGCAAGAGAAGTCCACCCTCGCGCAGGCCCTGCGTGATCTCCAACTTTGCCTTAGCGATATTCTCACGGGTCTCAAGATATTCCAGATGCGAGGAGCCGATGTTGGTAATAATGGCGATATCCGGCTTGGCAGAGAGCGACATCCGACGGATCTCTCCCTGCGCACTCATGCCCATTTCGAACACGACAGCGCGATGAGCGGGCGTGATCTCAAGAGCCGAGAGTGGCATACCGATGGTGCTGTTATAATTTCCCGTTGTTTTATAGACCGAAAGCGCAGAGGACAGAACCGCCGCGACAAACTCCTTGGTGGTCGTTTTGCCGACGCTGCCGGTCACAGCCACACAGGGGATACGCTGCTCTTCCAGGTAAAATTCCGCCAATTTGGACAGTGCGCGCTCGGTGTCCTTGACGATGACCGCAGAGGCATCGCCCAAGGGAAGCCAGCTCTCACACAGCACGGCAGAGCAGCCGCGCTCCACGGCAGATGAAATATATCGATGTCCGTCGGTCTTCTCGCCGCGCAGAGCCACAAACATGGTATCCGCGTCCGCCTCACGTGAATCGGTACACACCTGGCGCAGCATGCGATCCTTACCCACAAGGATGCCGCCACAAGCCTTGGCCACGGCAGACAACGTTATATTTTCTCGTCCTATCGTTATTTTCATACTTTCAAAGCCTTTCTATCTGTCGTCTATGACCTGCCCCGAACGCGACAGACACACAAGCGCCGCTGCTTGAGCGATCTCCCGCTCGTCAAAGGGATGGCGCCCCGTCCGATCGATCTCATAGGTTTCATGCCCTTTCCCCGCCAACAATATGATATCACCCTTATGCGCGTGGATGATGGCGTGTCGGATAGCATCCTCTCGCCGTGTGATACGCGTATACGTCGTATGTGGCGGAAGCCCAGTCGCGATCTGATCCAAAATGCTCTCCGGGTCCTCACTGCGACTGTTGTCCGAGGTCAGGTAGATGGCGTCGGCGTATTTCGCCGCCACAGCCGCCATCAGCGGGCGCTTGCTGTGATCGCGATCACCGCCGCAACCGAACAGCAAAACGATTCTTTGTCCCACACTGCGAAAATCACGAGCACTGCATAGCAGCTTTTCCATCGCATCCGGCGTATGCGCGTAATCGATAAAAACGCTGCACGGCACGCCCTCGGGCAAATGAACCCGCTCCATTCTGCCGCGTACGCCGCAAAATTCGTCCAAAGCTGTGCGAACGGTCTCGGGAGAAATCCCCATATGTCGGGCACACGCCGCCGCAAGCACCGTGTTTTTCACAGTAAAGCTGCCCGGCGTCGTGCAGCGAAGCAGCTGCGACCCACCACTTTTTTCATAAAAAATATATTCCACGCCGTCCCCCCCAAGGCTTACGGCATCTTTGGCATAGTAATCGGTATCCTCGCGGATACAGGAGACCGTTCGCGCCGCTTGGGTGCGGGTCTGCAACGCGCAAAACGCAGGGTCATCGACATTGATCAGCGCCGTGGAGCACTGCTTCAGAAGCGATGCCTTGGCTTCAAAATAAGCCTGCATGCTGCCGTGAAAATCCAGGTGATCTTGCGTGAAGTTGGTAAAAAGCGCAACGTCAAAATGCAGCGGCCATACCTTTTGCAGCGCCAATGCATGCGATGATACCTCCATGACGACTGTACGCACGCCTTCCTCGACCATCACAGCAAGCATATGATAAAGCTGCGCCGGGTCGGGCGTGGTCATATTGGCACATTCATCCGCCGCGCGAATGACAAGCTCGCGGCCGCGGCAGCGGCATCCCAGCGTTCCGATCAATCCCGTCTCGATTCCCGCGCGCTCTAAAATAGCGCAGATGAGCGAGGCGGTGGTGGTTTTTCCGTTGGTTCCCGTCACGCCGATCAGCGAAAGCCGCTCATCGGGATTGCCGTACCAAGCGCGATACAGAGCCGCGCAAGCGCGCCGCGTATCGTCACAAGGCAAAAAAATTGCGCTGCTGTGTTTTGTGACAAAGCCATCCATGCACGGATGATGTCGCTCTGTCACTACCGCCGCAGCGCCCTTTGCCAGAGCCTCCTCGATAAATGCGTGACCGTCCGCGCGCATACCCGGAATGCATACGTATATGCATCCGGGCACGCAAGCGCGCGAATGAGTGGCTACGGCACTGATCTCGACGGTGCCGTGCTCCAAGTCTGCCGGTGTTTCCAAGCCCGACAGATGACATAAAGTTTCCAGCCGCATCGCTGCCCTCCCCCGTGGATGTTGTTGTTTTTATTTTTACATCCGGGGACGGCACCCGAGTATGGCCGTCTCTATTTTGAAAATCTTGTTAGCAAATGTTAATCGGTTTCGTTGAGGTAGCGGAAGCTGACCGTCACGACCGTTCCGGGCGCTACCATCTCACCTGCCGCAGGGCTTTGTGAGACAGCCACCGCACCGGCAGCGCTGGTGTAGCTCTGCGTGCCCTCGATGCGGATATTCAGACCGTTGTTGATCAGATGGCGATTGGCGGAAAGTGCGCTCATGCCGATGACGTCGGGAACGCTCAGCGTATTCTCCGCCACCGCGTCGCCCGTATATACAACGATCACGCCGTTTTCCTTTTCAATTTTGGTGCCACCCGTCGGGTTCTGCGACATAACGTATTCGCCGTCGCCGACGATCTTTAAGGTCAAGCCTGCACGCTCGGCACTCTTTTGTGCCTGGTTGAGGCTATAATAACGAAGATTTGGGACGGTCACCGCCAGCTTGGCAAGCTCTGCCTCGCTGTAGACCGCTTCAATGCCCAGGTGCGGCAGAATGGTCTCCATCAGCTTGGCGACGTAAGGTGCTGCCACGACGCTGCCGTACAGGGTTCCCTTGGTCGGCTCATCGACCATGATCAGCGCGCACACCGCAGGAGATTCTGCCGGCGCATACGCCACACAAGAGCAGATATAGGCATCGTCCCGATCGCTGTCGCCGATCTTCTCAGAGGTACCCGTCTTGGCCGCGATGCGGTAACCTGCGACGTAAGCATTTCTCGCACCACCGGCAACCGATACGCCCTCCTCCAGAATTTTGGAGATGGTGTCGCAGACCTCGGTGCTGACCACCTGGCGCGATTGCGACGTTGTCGTGCTTTCGATGATATTGCCGCTGTTGTCCGTGATGGTCTGTACCACGTGCGGCGTGACAAGATAGCCGCCGTTTGCCACGGCACAAAGGGCGCGCATGTGTTGAATCGGTGTGATCTTGAAGTTCTGACCGAAGGAAGCCGTCGCAAGATCAAGCACCGCGAATTTTGCGGGATCATGGAACACGCTCTTACCCTCACCGGACAGATCAATGCCCGTCTTGGACAGGTAACCGAACGCGCGGAAATAATCGTAAAAGGTTTGCTGCCCGACCTTAAGACCAACAGCCATCAGAACGGGGTTGCAGGACTGCTGAATACCGCCGCAGAAATTGAGTGCGCCGTGGCCGATCAGCTTGTGGCAGTGAATTTTAATGCCGTTGACCGTGTAGACACCGCTGCAGTTGAACTGGTCGGTAGTCTTGACCACGCCCTGCTCCAGCGCCATCGCAGCCGTAATGATTTTGAAGGTCGAACCGGGGATGTAGGCCTCGGTCAGTGCTTTATTTGACCACCCGGAGAGCAACAGCTCGCTTTTCAGCTTGGCATATTCCTCGCTCCCCTGCGCGAGCCCCGATGCCGCCAATTTGGCACTATCGTACGCGTTGAGCGTCCAAGGATCGTTGAGATCAAAGGTAGGGTAGGTTGCCATCGCCAAAACGGCGCCCGTGTTGGGATCCATGACAATACCGCAGGCGCGGTGCTGTGCGCCGGATTCCTCATAGGCAATCTTGAGCTGCTCCTCCAGAGCAGACTGTACAAAAACGTCAACAGTGGTGGTCAAATTGTAACCATCCACCGCCTCGATATATTCTTCATATTCATAGGGCATTTCATGCCCCTGCGCGTCACGCGCGACGATATATTTTCCGGGAGTGCCGGAGAGCTGCGTGTCGTAGCTGTACTCCAAGCCGTAAAGTCCCGTACCGTCACTGCCGGTGAAGCCCAACAGGTGCGCCGCCAGCGAACCGTAGGGATAATACCGCGTTCCCGTGGCCTCCAGGTACACCATGCGCTCCAGCTCATTATCATCAATAAAGGCCAGCACGCGATCGGCGGTTTCCTCATCCACCTGACGAGCAATGGTGCGGTCAAGATAATAGGTATATTCCAACTGTTTACGGACAAAATCCTCGGTAATGCCGTAGCCCTCTCCCAACAGGGTTGAAAGCCCTTGTGTAATCAGCGCACCAAAGTCCGTATCCTTACCATCCTCCTGCGCCTCGGCTTGCTCCTCTGCAATGGTGCGCGGTGCAATAAAAATACGGTAAGTCGTGATATTGGTGGCGATCAGAATGCCGTTGGTATCGTAAATACTGCCTCGGTCTGCACGCACAGTGCTCTCGGTGGTCATCTGCTCGATGACCTTGGCCTGATAGGTGTCATATTGCACTGTCTGAATCCACAGAATGCGGATCAGCAAGAGCACGATGGCACAGGCCACGATCATGCTGACCACGCGCGCCCGTCGCAGCACACGCAGATGTATCATGGATTCCTTCAAGCGTGGTAACCTCTCTTTCGGGATTGCGTCGACGTTTCGTTCGCGCTATTCTATGCACAAGCGCCAAGCTTTATGACTCAGTCTCCGATGTGGATACCGATAGCAGCCAGCAGCGTTGCAAACGCGGTCTGCGTGTCATCCGGTTTTTCGTATACTTCAATATAATTCTGTGCGTCGCGGCCAAGGTACGTGCCTCTGACAAAATCAGCATCGACCATGCCGTACTCCTCAGTCGCAATGCGGTAGACTTCCAAATAATTGATTTCCGACTCCATACGATCCTGCAACAGCTGTGCCTGATCGGAGAGCTGCGCCACCTCATGCTTGAGCTCACTGACGTCGCTCTTGGCACCGGCGACCATAACGGTACCGGAAACCAGCATCATCAGTGACACAGCAATGATGACAAAGCATGCAACCATAGAAAAAGGAAATCCCTTTTTCTTCTCGTGGTGAACAACCACACGGTCATCCGGTTCAAACCACTCGCGCGCCATTTTTTCCACACGCGCAACCAGCGGCATATTTTCTTTATTTTCGAGCTTTCTCTTTTTCTCGGAAGGAGTCCTGCAAAGGATCACACCGCTGTCCGTGCAATCCTTCGCAGTCACAGTCTCTGTCGCACGCAGCGCACCGCTCGCATTCGGTGTGCCCTGGCGACCCTGTGAATAATACGCGGCAAAATCATTAACAGTCATGTAAGCTTGACCACGGAAATTTCCGTGGCGGAAGCGGTCCCCCCGACCATGTCCACCCGATACGCTCGCATACGTTTCGGGGGCGGACATACTGTATTCCTGCTCCATGGCCTCAATGTGCCTCTTTTCCTGTTTTACTGCCTCTCGCAAACCTTTGGTGCTCTCGCAACGACAAAGCAGAGCCTCAAGCGCACGTCTTTGCTCGTCTATGCCGTCATCCCCGTCAAAGCGGACAGCGTGGGAAACGCTTGCATATTCGACCTTTAATTCCATTGCACTGTTCATGTGGACTCTCCTTTCTCGAAGCATCAAAGGGTAATGCCTAAATTTTAGTGGCGACCCTGAGCTTTGCGCTGCGGGAGCGAGGATTTTCCTCCAGTTCCTTCTCACAAGGCAGGATCGGCTTGCGTGTTTCCACGCGGACGCGCGGTACGTTCCCGCACACGCAGACGGGAAGTCCTCTGGGGCAGGTGCATCCCTGCGCCAGGCTCGCAAAGGTCTGCTTGACCATGCGATCCTCCAGAGAGTGGAAGGTGATGACGGCAACTCTGCCGCCCGGGGCGAGCATGTCCACCGCTGCCTCAACAGCCGGCTTGATGACGTCCAGCTCCGCATTCACCTCGATGCGGATAGCCTGAAAGGTTCTTTTGGCGGGATGGTGCCCGCCTTCCTTGGCGGCTGCCGGCATCGCGCCCTTGATCAGCGCGACCAGCTCACCGGTCGTACGGATGGGCTGCTCTGCTCTGGCGCGGACGATCGCCGCGGCAATTTTGGGAGCGTAGCGTTCCTCGCCGTACTCGTATATGATTCTTTTTAACTCTTGTTCACTGTATTCATTGACCACCGTGTACGCGCTCTTGGGATTTCTGTTATCCATGCGCATATCGAGCGGTGCGTCCTTCTGATAGGAAAAGCCTCGCTCAGCGGTGTCCAGCTGATAGGAGGACACGCCAAGGTCCAAAAGCATTCCGTCGATGTGATCGACGCCAAGCGACTCACACGCGTTGCGCACCTGGCAAAAGTTGCATCTGACGAAGCTGACGCGATCTGCAAACGGCTTGAGCTTCTCACTCGCTGCCGCAATGGCATCTGCGTCCTGATCAAGGCAGATCAGTCTTCCGCCCCCCGTCAGTCTTGCTGCGATCTCGTAGGAATGACCGCCGCCACCCGTTGTGCCGTCCACGTAGATACCATCGGGCTTGATGTCCAAGCCTTCGATGCATTCGTCAAGCAGCACCGAACGGTGTACAAAGTTGATCTCACCATGCTCACTCATCACAGTCCGTTCGCCTCCAAGAGAGCGCGAAGCTCCTCGTCATCCTGCGTAGCCATGAGAGACTCGTACTTATCCTCTGCCCAGATCTCGGCGTAATCATAGCAGCCGATGACCACAATGTTCTTTTCGATCTCGGCAAACTCAACCAGCTTTGCCGGAATGAGAACGCGTCCCTGAGAGTCGGGTGTGACCTGTGCGGCCGAGCTGTGCAGCACACGCATCGCCTTCTCGGCGACAGCTCTGGGCTGCGCCTTAATGGGTGCGATATACTCCGCCCATCCTTCAAGAGAGTACATCTTCAAGCACTTCTCGCGAACGTCGCGTGCGATCATAAACGTCTCACCAAGCTCCTCGCGCAGCTTTGACGGTACAAATATTCTGTTTTTCTGATCCAGCGTCGGTCTGAATTCACCCGTCAACATGCTCTCTCACCTCTCCTTACTTTATGGGACCTTCCCTTCGGGTCAAAATGTTCGCAAAAATGCTGTTTCGGTGGCCTTTTGCCTCACTTTCGGCTTCGTTTTCCACCACTTTGCTCATTTTCGCTCCATTTCTCACCACCGGTATGCCACAATTATACACTTTAATGAGAATTTTCGCAAGAGGTTAGCATGAATTTTTTTGGAAATTTTTCAGTTTTTCCGTTTTTTTCTGTCACTTCCCGCCGAATTTCGTCACCGTATCTATTGATTTTTTCCAGTGTTCCTTTTTTTATCTATATTTTCTATTTTCTTCCATTTATGAAGGGTGAAAAATCTTAAAAAAAGGCGGCGAATGATGGAAAAACCAAGCTCACGGGTGGATTGTGGAGCACCAAGTGGAGCAAATTCCCATAGTAGTGCACGCGCTCTCCGGCGCAAGCCTCTGATACGCTCAGATATGCTGCGAGGGATGTGCCTGCCGAGTGTCGGAGCGCTTCCCTGAGGCTGTGATCCCTTCTCTTTTCCGCAGACGAAAGATCAGCGACAGCAAGGCTCTGCCATTGAACGGAAGCAAGGGGTACAGATACGAGCGATCCCGATCGGCCGTGGTATTGCTTGCCAGGAGAACAACGATGCCCACCACGCCCGCCACAAAGCCCCACAAGCCAAAGAGAGCCGTCAGGACGAGCAAAAGGATGCGCAAGAACTTGATCGCGTAGCCGAGCTCATACGAGCGCTGGGTGTAGTTGGCGATCGCCACGAAGGCCATATACAGAATGACCTCAGGGATCAGCCAGCCGATCTGCACGGCAAAGTCGCCAAGAATCAAGCCGCCCACCACCGAGAGCGAATTGGACAGCATGGACGGCGTATTGAGCGAAGCCATGCGCAAGCCATCGATGATAAATTCCACCAAAAGCAGCTGCGCCAGAAGTGGGATGCGCCCGGTATCCTTTGGAATAATAAACTCAAGCCACTGCGGCACAAGGGCGGCGTGGTTGACCAAAAGATACCATGCGGGTACAAAGAACAGCGCCAAAAAGAAGATGGTCAGACGCAAAAGGCGGATATAGGAGCCGGTCAGCGGCGGGAAATAAAAATCATTGGTCTCCTGCAAAAAATCAAAGATGCTGGTCGGCAGCACCATGACCTGTGGGCTGTTGTCGCAGATGAGAAGGATGCTTCCCTCCAGCAGCTGCGCCGCTGCTGCGTCGGGACGTTCGGTCATGCGGATCTTGGGAAAAGGGTTGTACCATCTGTGCGGGATCAGCAGCTCCATGAGAGACTCCTGCCCCATGGTCAAGGCGTCCACCTGCAAGGAGGACAGCCGCTTTTGCAGCGCCTCCACTCTTTTGGGATCGGCACGATCCTTCATATAACACAAGCAAACGTCGCTGCGCGAGTATTTTCCGATGGCAAAATAGGTCATGGTCAGCGCGGGATGGCGCACACGGCGGCGAATGAGTGCCGTATTGAAGATCATCGTTTCCACAAATCCGTCGCGCGCGCCGCGCATGACCAGATCCCCCTCGGGCTCGCTGGTATCTCTTGCCGGATAAGACCGAGCATCCACCACCAGGCACTCCGCCCCAAAGGTCGAGCCGAGAATGAGCGTCGCACCCGACAGAACCGAGCGCAGAATGCTCTCTCCGTCCGTGCTGACCTCGCTTTCCACGTAAGGCATATTTTTCTGCATAAACGCCGTGGCACTCATACCCTCAAGGCTCTGCAGCCCCATCAGATGCATGATCACCTTGGTCATCGTACCGTCCTTGACAAAGCCGTCAATATAATACAGCGTCAGCTCATCCTGCCCGATGCGAACCGTCTTTTTGAGCAGATCGAAGCTATCGTTAATCGCAAGGATCTCATCCATGCGGCGCACGTTATCCGCATAATACTCGCTGAGTATCAACGGCGAAATTACCTCTGTCTCCTCCACTTTTGTATTCATATATTACTCCTTTATCGGATCAATTTCTTTTTCACACGACCTTATTTTGCACCGTATACCGCAAATCATACTCCAAAAGGCGCAAAAAAAGGACGCCATCGCACACAGCGAAAGCGTCCCTTTGGGTATCATATTTTTATTTTGCGATGGCATCCTTGATCGTCTGCATGGCGACCGTCTCGTCACTCTCGGACAAAATGCCGAAGTAAACGTACTGCCCCATGACAACGACGTGCTGATTTTGAATCTTGTCCAGCTCTGCCTGATTATAATTGGAGGCAAAGCCGTGCAGATACTCGCACTGGCCGTCCACATATTCCTGCACCATCTTTCGTACCGGCTCGGTGCTGTGTCCCTCCTTGACGCGAAATACGCCGATCTGATCGACGTTGGTTCCCTCGTTATGGTAGGCAATGCAGCAATCCTCTACAGTACTGTAAGCGTCCTCAGTGTCAAAGTACACCGCGTAGGTCTGGCCGTCGGCAAGATAATATTCCCCGCTCTGACTTTCCAAGGCAGAGATGATATTTTCAGTCAGTACCTGCGCACCGATATCGGCGCGGTAGGTTGCGGAGCAAGCGCACAGCGCCAGCGCCACCAAAAGCAGGATCATGGTGGGAATGATATAGCGTTTTTTCATGTCGTTCTCTCCTTAAAAGATGATCAAGGGCAGCCGTGCGTGCGCATATATTGCAAAATGGCACGATAAGCCGCCGCACTCAAATGCAAGCCGTCCTGCTGCGCATATTCGTCACGCAGCATACCCGCCTCGTCCTTCAGGCAAGAGGCCGTATCCACAACGTATGCGCCGTTTTCCTTGGCAATGTCGGGCAACCACTCGTTGAGCAGATTGATCTTTTGGTTGACCTCATCGGCAGCCTTGTAATTGCGACCGACGGGATAGACGGTCTGCAGGATCACCGTGGTATCGGGGCTTGCTTCCTTGATCGCGCCGATCAGCTTGGCGTAAGAGGCTGCATATACGCGCTGGTTTTGTGCGAAATTAGACAGACCGTTGACGCCAAAGGCCAGCACCATATACTTCGGCTTTTTCCGTGCAGCTGCTTCGGTGATGGTCAGCTCCTCACCCGTTTCGGGGTAGATGATCTTGTTTTTCAAAATTTCCAGCGACAGCATCATGGTATTGGAGGCATCCGCCCAAACCTGCTTCGTCCGTGTCCCGTCTGTGAGCACGCCGCGCGAGCGCAGGTGTGCCGTGGTGGACTCACCAAAAAACACCATGCTGTCGATATACGCCTGTCCCATATCCTCGCCTTCCGGCAAAACGACCGCCACACTGACCGTCGGCTCGGTCACGTCGGGCGTATCGGGGGTCTGCTCCCCTTCGGGCTGCTTGCCGTCCGAGGGATCTTTGTTTTCGTCCTCATTTGCGGGCGGTGTCGACGGCAGCTGCTCCTCACCATCCGGCGCTACGACAGCGCGCGCGATCCCGAGCACTGCCAGAGCTACCAGGCAAAGGACGATCAAAATCGCCGCAGCGCCCAAGGTCAATTGAAATAATGCGCGTTCCCGCGCGGAACTTTTATATGCCATGCATCCATTCCTTTCCGCTGATGCGTCTTTTTTTAATAGTATCGGGAAACCGTGTGTCGTTTATGCACGCCGGCATTCGGATCGACGTCTTACTTATTACCGAATATACTGCGATACGGCGCATCCGCTTTGGCCTTATTCTGTGCATCCGCAGCCATTCCCTTGGGACGCAGCACCAGATACAGCGCCATGATCGCCCAGTAAGCGATCAGCATCAATAGGAGCATTAAGAGCTTGGAGGACGCCACCGCCTTGACGTTATTGGGCAGATACAGCAAGCAAAAAGCGCCGCCCACCGTAAGGAAGCAATGTAAAAGCACGCGTCCGATCATCGAAAAGCTGCACAGACGCAGCTGCAGATTGGCTGCCGCCAGCAAGGCTGCAAACAGGAACAACCACAAAAATGCCGCCGAATTGACGGTAGTTTGTGTCATCGAGCTGCCAAGCGCCATATTCAAAAACAGCAGCAAAAGCGTTGAGACGGTATAAACGCCGCAAAGCTGATGCAGATAAGCTACCATTGTTTTCTTCATGAAAAAATCCTTCTTCTCTGTTTATACGTCTCAGCGCACCTCGCCGTCGGGATAACGGGCGCGGATGCCGCCGATAAATTTCGGGCGCGTACGTGCGCAAAGAATGGGAGCATGTCCGATGCTTTTCACCGACAAGCGCACGGGCACGGCGACCTCTCGCAGGTGCATGCCGATCAAGGTGCCGCCAATGTCAAGTCCTGCGTGGGCACGGACGTGCTCTACGGCAACCGGCTGCGCGGCGCGCTCATATACCGTCGTAGCAAACGAACCGCCCGCATGCGGCTGCGGCAGCACGCTGACAATATCGTAGCCGTATTTCTCAGCGCACTCTCTTTCCATGATCAGCGCGCGGTTGAGATGCTCGCAGCACTGTGCCACAAGATAAACGCCAGCCCGAGCAAGCACCGGCGCGACAGCGTTGTAGATCGCCTGTGCAGCCTCAAGAGAGGAGCCCTTACCGATGGTCTCGCCCACCACCTCCGAGGAGGAGCAGCCGATGACCAGCATATCGCCCGAGCGCAGCTTTGCCGCCTCGATCAGCTCGGTCACAGCCGCCTTTGCCTGTATCTGAATTTGTTCCATCATTTCAAAAACTCCTTATCAAAGAACGTCACTGCCGTCATCGGGGATTGCGATCTTGACCGCCGCGATGGCGCACTCGATCATGCTGTCATCCGGCTCAAGAACGGTCAATCTCTGCAACCACAGACCGGGCGCGGAGATGATACGGGTGAGGAAATTGTCGTGTCTGCCCGCGAACTTGATCAACTCGTAGCCGACGCCCATGATGACGGGGATCAGAAGAAGCTTGATCGCCGTGCGCAGGATCATATTCAAGGACGGCGGGATGACAAAGCCAACCAAAATACTGACCAGCAGCATAATGATCAAGAACGAGGTACCGCAGCGAGGATGGAAGCGGCGCATCTTGCGCACATTCTCCACCGTCAGCTCAAGTCCCGCTTCATAGCAAAAGATGGTCTTGTGCTCCGCGCCGTGGAACATAAACGTGCGGCGAATGTCCTTCATCATCGAGACGGCTGCCATATAGCCAACCAAAAGAAGGATCTTGATAATGCCCTCAAAAGCCGAGCGCAGATAGCGGTTTTCGGGATCGAACACGCTGTCGGGCAGCCACATATAGATCTTTGCGGGCAGCCAGATAAACAGAACCATCGCCAGTGCAACGCCCAGCACCATGGCAAACGCCATCATGGCATTCATCAAAGCACCGCTCTCTTTTTTCTCATCCTTTTTGGGGGTATCCGCCGCTGCGGTCTCGACGCTTACCGTCGCGTCAGGCTCTTGCTCACCAACGGCATCGACCGCTGCAGCGGGTTCCACCGTCTCTGCTACGGCTTCGCCCTGCTTGGCTGCCTTCTTGGCGGCCTTCTGGGCAGCCTTCTTGGCCTTTTTCTCTGCTTTTTCGCGCTCCATTTCAGCCTCGAGCTCCTCAAGACCGGAGATCTCCGCACTACGCATCAGACATTTATATCCCGTGGACATAGACATGACAAAGTTAACGACGCCGCGGATGATCGGCAGCTTGGCGATCTTGGGCAGCGGCTTTGTCACGGTCTCCCAGCGCTCGATCACCATCTCGCCCTGCGGATTACGCACCGCCATGGCGCTTTCCTTGGGACCGCGCATCATAATGCCCTCCATCAGCGCCTGACCGCCGATCGAGGTCTTCTTTCTGCAGGCAATGATCTGCTCACAGCCGTCATTGCTTGCTTGCTTTTCCATAGATTGGTTTTCTTGACTCACTTTATATCTTCCTTTCCGGCTCTTTCAAAGAGCGAAGCTCACTTTTTTCATTAGTATATCGCAATATTATGAACTCGCTGTGAATACATTGTAATTTTTTATCTTACGCGCGGTAGGCACAGCCCTGCCACAAATCATTTTCGTACAGTGCTTTGTCAATATCGTTGAGCACGGTCACCTTTTTGCGGCTCCAATCGGGAGCAAGCAGCTGCTCGCCCATGCCGTCGCCGGTCAATCGACCAACCACCGTCTCCGCCGGCAAGAGCGTCAGCGCCTGCACGACCAATGAAATATACCGCTCACGGGACAGCGGGGTGTATTCGCCGCGCTCGTACATCTCGCCAAGCACCGTTCCCCGCAGCACGTGCATCAGGTGAATTTTGATCTGTTCGGGGCGCATTGCCGCCACCGTGCGCACGCTTTGCAGCATCATGTCGTCATCCTCACCGGGCAATCCAAAGATCAGGTGCACACAGCGAGAGATGCGCGGGTTTGCCGCGCCAAGTCGCTCGTATCCATCCAAAAATTGCACAAAGGTGTGGCCGCGGTTGATACGCTGCGCCGTCGCGTCGTGTACCGACTGCAGTCCCAGCTCGACCGTCAGTGTCGTCCGCTCAGCCAGATCGGCAAGCAGCGCGACCGTACCGTCGGGCAAGCAGTCTGCGCGAGTGGCAATGTTCATCCCAACTACACCGGGGAATGTCAGTGCTTCTTCAAACAAAGGACGCAGCACCTCGGTCGGCGCGTAGGTGTTGGTATGCGCTTGAAAATACGGGATACAGCGCTCCACGCTCCATTTTCTGGAGAGTGTCGCACGCGTTCGATCGTACTGCTCCCTTATGGGAACGTCGGCGGTGCAAGCAAAGTCGCCGCTGCCGCGCCCGGAGCAATAGATACAGCCGCCCACGCCACAGCGCCCGTCGATATTCGGGCAACTAAAGCCTGCGTCAAGCGGAATTTTAGCGCATTTACCGCCAAAAGTGCGGCGCAGATAATAGTCGTAGGTATGGTATCTTTTGTTGCTGTCCGAGAAGGGAAACGGATTTCTCGCCGCCTGCGAGGTTCCCTTTTGAAGGCTACCGCAGTTATTTTCCATTGCCATCGCCCGACTGCAGCGTGGGAGCCAAATTCGCCTTGACGCGCGCCACAAAGGCATCCGCGCCGACAACGTCAACATTTTCATCCAGTGCTGCGATCAGTGCCGCCACAGCGTTCATGGTATTGCCGCCTGCAACCAGATGGCCTTGCGCATCCAAGCCGGATGCCGCATCAATGATAACGACAGAATAGGAATGATCCTGGGTATGATCTGTCGACGCTGCGTTAATACTTTCTGCAATGTATTCCACTCCGCCTTGATGCGATTCGGCGCACAAACGGTAGCGCGCCTGCATCACAGGAGTTTCGCCAATCCAAGCGATGGAGCCATCCATCGTCTTGTTCTGATAGTCGGTATAGAAAATTCCCTTGATCGCATCAAGACCTGCCAGCGGTGCCAGTGTTTCCGCCGTCAGGGCGGCATCGTCGGTCACCTGCAAATAGGAAACGCCCATAGCCTCCATCATATGCCCCAGCTTTTGCGCCATAGCACCCAGCGCATCATCGCGCCAAAGCGAAGGAAACATCGCGCCGATGCCCGAAAACTGCACCACAAACTCGTCTTTTCCCGTTCTGCCCGTGGACAGAGCGGTCAGCGTCGGATTGGCAAGCTCACCCAGCACCGCGGGGATTCCCCAGTTGACAGCAAAGCTGCCTCGACGCTCGGAGCCAAAATGCCCGTCAGACATTAGAAAATCATCGTTTATCCAAGCGAAGTCATCGCCATTCGACATCAAAAGGCAAACCGTGTGCTTCCCCGATTCAAGCAGCTCACCCGCCGAGGAAACATCCGGCAATATGGAGGCCAGCGTGATGCCGTCTCTGGCAAAACCGCTTATAGTTGAAAGATTGCAAAGTCCCTGCGCAGGCAAATAGCAAGCGTTGACCGCGGAGAGCGTCTGCAGTGTGCGGTATTCGCCAAGCGTTTCGTTTTTGCCCAATACCACTGCGCCATCGTCCAGATAACGGAACATTTGTGCGTGCATGTATGGATCATCGCCGGAATAGTGGATAAGCAGCGCTCCACTCATTACGGCATAGTCGATCAGCGCGGGAGCTTCTTTTGCCGATTGCTCCACTGCAACCGTGCGGTTGATATCAGAAAAATATTCGCTGGCGAACAGCCATGTCATCGTAGCCTTTGTCGCGTCAAACACGCAACGAAGACCCGCCGCTTCGGCCAGTGCACGGTTTTGCTCACTGACAACGACGGCTTTCATTTGATGCGCCAGGCTGACCGCCACGGCGGCAGATTCTCCCGAAAGATCTGCACCACACAGAATATACCCTTGCAATTCGGGGGCAAAATAAGACAAAAGCGACGAAAGCGTCCAGGTATCCCCCTGCGCATCTGTGGTATAGACAGTCGCAGCGTAGCCATCGGGCAGAGCCGCAGTCAGCATATTCAAAGTACGCTGCGCATCCTCTGTGTTGAGCAGGATCTGCTCACCCGAACGTGCCGCCGCGAGTCCCTGCAAAGTAGCCAGCGTCATGGAATCGCACGCTTGCGCAGGCACATCTACCAGCAAAAGTGCCGTGGGGAGATAGGGGGAGACGGGCATGACAGTATCCGTCTTAAGCACCGGCGTGTCGGAAGGCATCCGCTTACCCATATGCAAATATTCGGGATCGATCCCCAGCGTCGGCTTGGGTTGTGCCGTAGCAGCCGAGGTGCAGCCCATAACATCCTTCATAAAATGTTCAATTGCCGACAAGGTAGCGCGGTTGTCCGCACCCAAAAGCACGATTTTGTGCTCTGCAACGCGAACGGTGTACTCCTGCGCGGCAAGCGTGCTCTCAAGTCCTGGAATCACCGTTCTGTCCACGTTGCCCACCAGAATTTCATATGCGAAGTCAGTTCCCTTGCTGACATGGTCATCCGTCAGCGCGACCTCGCAGCCCAGAACGATCTCCATGGCATCACGCAGTTCCTTCACTGCGGCGATCAACTCTTCGGTCGCATGTTTCTCAGAGTATACGATAGTATAAATGCTGTATCCGTCCGAGCTGACAAAATGCAGATCGCTCGGAAGCACGGGCTCGTCATCGCAGGCAAGTAAAAAGCCCAGCATCATAACAAGTGCCAAGCACAGCGCCAGCCCTCGCTTCACTTTCAATAATTTTCCTATATGGTGGTCACCGCTTTTCATAGGGTTACATCCTTTCCGATGGTTATCTGAGTCATATCGTCATGTTCGTGCCGCAACGTCGTGCACTGCACAAAATTCCACTTTATATTATACTACATTTTTCTCATATGCGCAAGACCTTTTTCAACATTTCATGGCAAAATCTTTCTTTTACGCGAAAATTCACTTGTTACATTGCTTTTGCAAGCAAAATCTCTTGACTTCTGCCGCACTTTATGCTACAATAAAGAGAGTTATGTAAGCACATCGCAGTGTGCTCGCGCACTGCGGAAAGGAAAATTCAAAAGAGTCATGGAACAAAAAAAATTAGATCGCATCAACGAGCTGGCACGCAAAAAAAAGAGCGGCGTCGCGCTGAGTGAGCAAGAGCTGGCCGAGCAGGCAGCACTGCGCGAGGAATATATTTTGGAATTCCGCGCCTCCTTCCGCGCGCAGCTGGACAACACCGTTGTTCGTTACCCCGACGGCAGCGAGGAACGGCTGTCCGATAAAAATCCCAACTTCAAGAAAAAAGATTGACCGCAGAAAGGAGACGCCTATGTCCTGCCCCGCCCCACTGACCATCACCCCCGCATCTCTCCCGTTGCAGCTGCAAACCGAAAGCTGTGCGCAGACCGAGGCGTTTGGCGCCGCACTTGCGCGCGCTTATCTGCAGGAGCCGACCGCGCTGCCGCCCTATATCGCTCTGCGCGGAGACCTGGGTGTCGGCAAGACAGCGTTCGTGCGCGGCTTTGCTTCGGTGACCTCGCCGCGCTCTGCCGTGCGTTCTCCCACCTTTGCGTTGGTCAACGAATACAGAGGTCAAGTGCCCGGTGCGCCGTCGGTATTTCACTTTGATATGTACCGTATCACCGATGAGGACGATCTGTATTCCATCGGCTACGACGACTATCTTGATCGCGGCATCTGCATCGTCGAATGGAGCGAAAACATCCCCTATGCGCTGCCCGAGAGCTACCTCGTTTTGAACATTGAAAAGGTCTCTCCCGATCAGCCCGATCGTCGTTTGCTCTCGCTTTCTCTTGAAAATTAAACCACCGGTTCAATTTAGCAACTAAAATTAGATTTTTATCAAAAAGGACCTTCAATTATGCTGATATTTGCCTTGGACAGCACCGCCGTCACAGCCGCCGTCGCCATTTGCCGTGACGAGCAGCTTTTGGCATCGTACACGCTGCACAACGGAAACACGCACTCCGAAACTCTGCTCCCCATGACGGAAACGCTTTTCAAGGAGCTCTCGATCACCGCCGCCGATATTGATCTGTTTGCTTGCACGGCAGGCCCCGGCTCGTTCACCGGCATCCGCATCGGCGCGGCTACCGTCAAGGGATTGGCCTTTGCATCGGGCAAGCCCTGCTTAGGGATCTCGGCTTTGGAGTCACTCGCGGCCAATCTGGCGCACGCAGACGGATTGCTCTGCCCTGTCATCCACGCCCGAAAATTTTTGTATTATGCGCTCTTTACCGCGCAAGACGGCAAGCTGACTCGCCTTTGCGAGGACCGCATTGTCGAGATTGCCGCCCTGGAGCAGGAATTGACGGATGAGCTGTCACGCCTTGGCTCTCTTGCCGACGCGCCGATGTATCTGATCGGCGACGGACGAGATGCCGCGCAGCGCGCGCTCCCGTCGCTGTCCTCCCGTATCCGTCCGACTCCCGCGCATCTGTGCGATCAGAACGCCTATTGCATCGCGCAGCTTGCCAAAGAGGCGTATGATGCCGGTGTCTCTTGCACCGATCGTGAGCTGACGCCTGTCTACCTGCGTCCCTGCCAGGCAGAGCGCGATCTCAACGAGAAATCGCAATCCTCCAACGCTTGATTTACAACCAACGGTATATTTTTTCAACCGAAAGGAACATTATCATCATGAAAAACACATCTCTTAAGCTGGTTGTCGGCTGCGATCACGCGGCCTGCGATCTGAAAGCCAAGGTCATCGCACATCTGCAGGCACAGGGCTACGCCGTGACCGACGTGGGCACCTACACCTCGGATTCCTGTAACTACCCCGATTATGCACACGCTGCCTGTGCTAAAATTCAGAACGGCGAGGCCGATCTGGGCATTCTGATCTGCGGCACGGGCATCGGCATGTCCATGGCTGCCAACAAGCACCGCGGTATCCGCGCTGCTGTCTGCTCCGACACCTTCAGCGCTCGTCTGACCCGCGAGCATAACGACGCCAACGTGCTCTGCTTTGGCGCGCGTGTCGTCGGTGAGGGACTGGCACTTGACCTGGTTGACGCATATCTTGACGCCGAATTTATGGGTGGAAAGCACCAGAGTCGCGTCGATATGATCACCGCCATTGAAACGAGCGAGGCCAACGTCTGATCGTCGTCGCTATCCCCCATTTTTCAAAAAGGAGTCGCGTATGAAAAAGCCAAGCCCACAGCAGATACAAAATGCAACCAAGCAGGCTGCGGAAATTTTGTACACCGCGCGCGGTATTGCCACGCCGCGCAAATACACCGCCGCGATCATCGCTGCTGCAGGGAATTCCACCCGCATGGGCGGAGACGTTTCCAAGCAGCGAATGCTTTTGCGCGGCATTCCCGTGCTGGCGCACACGCTCCTGGCATATCAGCGCGCACAGACCATCCACGAGATCATTGTCGTCGGCAAGGCGGAGGACTTCCCTGCCTACCGCGAAATGGCCACGGCGCACGGCATTACCAAGCTGCGCGTATTGTCCGAGGGCGGTGCGACACGACAAGAATCGGTGCTCTGCGGTCTCAAGCAGGTCAGCAAGTGCACAAAATACGTGGCAATTGCCGACGGTGCGCGGTGTCTGATCACACCGCAGCAGATCGAGGCGGTCTGTCACACGGCGTATCGCACCGGTGCAGCGACAGCCGCTACCCCTGCGACCGACACCGTCAAGGTAGCAGACAAGATGAAATTTATCGAAAAAACGCCTGACCGCAGCACCATGTGGATGGCGCAAACGCCGCAGGTTTTTGATTACACGTTGTATCACGCCGCAGCGTATTACGCCCTTGAAAAAGAGTTTGAGGCCACAGACGATAACTCACTGGTTGAATTTATCAACCGACGGGTTAAGCTTGTAGACTGCGGACGCGAAAACATCAAGATCACCACGCCTGTGGATCTGATCATTGCCGAGGCCCTTCTCGCTGCACGCGAGCAGGAATCTGCCGCAAAGGAGGACTGCGCACATGAATAACGTTCGCATCGGACATGGCTATGACGTTCATCGGCTGGTAGAAAATCGCGAATTGATCCTGGGCGGCGTGCACATTCCGCACACCAAAGGGCTCTTGGGGCACTCCGACGCCGACGTACTGGCACACGCCATTGCAGACGCACTGCTCGGCGCATTGGCTCTTGGCGATATCGGCAAGCATTTTCCCGACACCGATCCCCGCTACGCCGGCGCGGATAGTCTGCGCTTGCTTGGTGCCGTGGTAGAGCTGATCCGCGAAAAGGGGTACGTCGTCGGTAACGTTGACGCTACCGTTCTGGCGCAAAAGCCCAAGCTCGCGCCGCACATCGATACCATGCGCCAAAACCTTGCCGCGGTTCTCCACGTAACAGCCGAGCAAGTCAGCGTCAAAGCAACGACCGAGGAGCATCTCGGATTTACCGGCGCTGAGCAGGGCATCGCCGCGCACGCCGTTTGTTTGCTCTTCTCTGCTGAAAAATAAAAGCGGCGACGCTGACCAAGCAAGCCATCGCGTCACCGCCCACCGCACGTTTTGCGACCTAAAATATAGACATCCCGGGCTTTATTCAACCGCCGCAGCGTTGCGGAAATCGTCTGATAGCAGCCATTGGGCTGTTACATTCCAGTGTATGCGCTTGTCGCTGTTTGGTTCCGCATTTCGACGAGATTCGCCAACAATTCAACCGCCATTATCGTTTTAACAACCCACGGTTTATAAAAAGGAGATCACCATGCTACACATTTCCCCATCCCTTCTGGCCGCCGATTTTTCCTGCCTTGCCGATGAGATTCGCCGCATAGAGCAAGGTGGCGCCGATTGGCTGCACCTTGACGTCATGGACGGCATGTTCGTCCCCAATATCAGCTTTGGCGCGCCCGTCATCGGTGCCTTGCGCAAGCATACCGATCTTTTCTTTGACGTACATCTGATGATCGTCGATCCCGAGCGCTATTTGGACGATTTCGTCGCAGCCGGTGCGGATCTGATCACCATCCACGCAGAGGCCTCGCAAAACGTCGAGGAGTGTCTGCGCCTGATCCGCGAGAAGGGCTGCCGCGCAGGACTCGCCATCAGCCCCGACACCCCTGCCGAGGCAGTATATCCCTATCTTGAGCAGGTCGATATGATCCTGGTCATGACGGTCTATCCCGGCTTTGGCGGACAGAAATTCATGGCAAGCATGATGCCCAAGGTGGAGGCCATCCGCCAAAAGCTTAACGAGCTGGGGCTGTCCGACACGGTCGATCTGCAGGTCGACGGCGGCATCGGCGTTGCCAATACCGAGCTTGTCACCCGCGCCGGAGCCAATTCCCTGGTCGCCGGCTCGGCCATTTTCCGCGCAGAAAATGCTGCCGACGTGATCGAGCAAATGAAGCAAAACGCCGCACAGTGAAGCAGATTTTTCCCTGTCAGTGCCGCGTTCTAAAAATCCATTTTTATCGTAGGCGGGAGTAAGTTCTCGCCTCTTTTTTTGTAAGAGGAGTATCGCAATTAAAAACTCGAACGCTGGTTGAAATTTGTCAAAAAACAAGTTATTGACGGTGGGGTGATTTGTGATATAATCATTGTGAAAGCTGTACCCGCATATTTTTTACGATCAAGGAGATCACACATGAACGACATTGGCAAAAAAATAAAAGAACTACGCAAGAAAAAAGATATGACTCAAGAAAGACTGGCGGAGTATTTGAACGTATCATTCCAAGCTGTTTCCAAGTGGGAAACGGGAGCCGCTTCCCCCGACCTATCCATGATTGTCCCACTTGCCCGACTGTTAGGTGTTTCTACCGATGAGTTGTTCGGATTAGTCAGTTCAAAGGAGGACCAGCGCTTGAAAGAACTGGATGCCGCAATGGATGCGACCTACCAAACAGGCGACACAGCCAAGCGTTATGAGATCGCCAAGATTGCTGCGGCAGAGCACCCCGGAAATTTTGATTGTCTACTGTGGTTGGCTGGCGCAGAGGAATCATATGCAATTCACAACTGTGAGCGTTATTCCGAAGAGCAACAGGAACATTTCAAGGTAGCCGTCAAGCTCTATGAAGCCATTTTTGAGGACTGCGATGACACCGATACAAAAAACTGTGCCATTCACGGGCTGGTACGTAATTTACCAAATATTGGGCGCAAAGCTGATGCAGTTTTTTACGCCAAGCAACATTCATATGATGCGGATGATCTCTTGACGTGGTGTCTATCAGGGGAAGAGTTATCTATCCATCGACAGAAAATGATCGAACGTAAAATGGCTGATCTTATCAGCGATCTGGAATGGGGCAAGAACGACCTCCATGCCATACGTGCGGCAGAGAGTATCATCAAAACTATCATCGACGATGGCAACTACCTGTTTTACAACGAGGCTTTGATGCACAATTATATCTGGCAAGCCATGTGTCTTGCGCACGAAGGAAAACCGGAACAAGCCATCAGGACACTGAAAGCCTCCCATCAGTATGCTGTGGCCTATGAAAACGCTCTTGCCAAAGCTCGTCTGAAGCCCATCCCCTACACTTGCATTATTCTGAACAAACAGAACTTTGATGCGAAAGATTTATCACTCAGCGGCACCTCTACTCTTACCGAGGATTTCAAAGAATATCTGAGTTGGAATGCCTTTGATGTTCTCCGAGAGCGTGAGGATTTCAGGGCACTTTATAAGCTTTAATCCCTGCCCCACCATGCGTTTTTTTCTCTGTTTCAGGTATAACAAAAAGCCTTCTCCCGCAGGAAAAGGCTTTTATTTATACAAGTTTTGCCTGCTTTGCAGAAGGCTTTTTCATATGCAAATCAATACAGCGCTTCCCAGTTCTGCTTGACGTAACGCAGCATGCGGCCGCGCAGATATTTTTGGTTGGTATACAGAAAATCGCGCAGATTTTCGCAGCCGTCGGGCGTGGTCGCCTTTCTGTGCAGATCCATCAGCGTCTCGGGCAGATCGGTCTCGCCGGCGGTCTGCAGCGCGTAGGCCACCAGCTCCACGGTGTCCTCCGACGCGTACTCCAGCTGTGCCCACCAATCCTCGCTGTTCTCGACCGTCAGATCGTACAGCATTTTGTAGGCAACCAAGGGACGATACGCCTCCTTGGCGAGGTAACGGGGATTGTTCTCCAGATAGCCGTCAGACCAGATCATGCCCGGCTGATCGGACAGAAGCTCCAAAAACATGGCCATGCGCTCGTTGACCTGCGTGAAGGTCAACTGCTCCAGCGGCATGTTCTTCTGCGTGCTGGTGATATACAAAAAGAAATGCGGGTCGTTGTCGCGAGAGACGTACAGAAGGTACATGAGCAGCGCCGCCATGATCAGCAGCAGAACGCCGATGATCCGGTAGATGACCTGCTGATAGGGTGCTTGGCTGCGCACGGATGCCACGAACACCAAGACCGAGGCGATCAGGCTGACCGCCACCAGCAGCAAAATGGCCACGGGAATATATTTCTTAAATCTGTAACTTTTCATATATGCATCATCGCTCCTTGGAACAAATTCTCTGTATACAGTATACCACAAATTCCGCGAAATTTCAATATCTTCCACACAAGATTTTGTTAATTTTTATTTAACTTTTTTCAACCGCAGGTTTATTTTTACAATTGCAAAGATGGTTTTTGGATTCGTCGCAGCAGCATCACAACGAAATCGCCGCCGCAGCGATACATCAATGAAAAAAATTTACATTTCTTTGTAAAAAAATAGCGTCGCACCATTGCAATTTTGCCTGTTTTCTGTTACAATATAGGTACGCAATCCCTCTCTCTCTTGGAAAGGAAGGACTATTTTATGGAAAACAACAAGCCCGTATATCACATCCATTTGATCTCCAATTCTCACTGGGATCGTGAATGGTATATGTCGCACGAAAAATATCTGGCACGTCTGGTGCCGCTGATGGATCGCCTTATGACCATCATGGACGAGCAGCCTCGCTACATTTTTGTCATGGACGGTCAGTACGCCATGCTGGAGGATTATTTGCTCATTCGACCCGACAAGACCTCTTTTGTCAGTGACTTGATCAAACAGGGACGCCTCAAGGTCGGTCCTTGGTACACGCAGCCGCTGGAAACGCTGATCTCCGGCGAGGCCATGGTGCGCAATCTGCAGCTGGGCATTGCCGAGACCGAGAAGCTGGGTCCGGCTATGCGCGTCAGCTACGAGATCGACGAGTTTGGTCATGCATCGCAGACGCCGCAGATCCTCTCCGGCTTTGACATTCACAGTGCCATCGCTTGGCGCGGTCTGCCCAAGGGTAGCCGCAGCGCCGTCAAGTGGGTCTCGCCCGACGGCACAGGCATCATTCTCTGCTACTCCAACGACGGCTACGGCGAGGCGACCGCACTGCCGATGGAAACCGAGGATTATACCGAGATCATCGACGGCGATCCCATCTCCCGCGCAGGCCTTGCCAATCGCATTGCAGCTCTCCGCCGCCACCGCGAGGGCAACGCCGATACCAGCCATCTGCTTTGGCTCAACGGCATCGACCACTCCTTCGCGCAGCCCGACATTTTGGCTGTTATTCAGAAGGCGCGTACGCTGGACAGCGAGCTTTCCATCCACCAGGACACCCCCGAAGGCTTTGTCGATGCGCTGGAAAACGATTATAAGGTCAGAGAGCTGCCCTGGACGGAAGTCAAGGGCGAGCTGATGTTCACGCGCGAGGACATTCTCGAATCGACGCACGCTTGCCATCCGCTGCAGAAGCAGGCCAACTGGAACACCGAAAACTATCTGGAGCACGCGCTGGAGCCGCTTTGCACGCTGTCCTGGATGCATGGCGAGGACTACCCCGAGTGGGCCATCAAGCGCGCTTGGAAATACGTTCTGGAAAATCACGCCCACGACTCCCTGGGCTGCACCTCGGTGGACGAGGTGTACGAGGAGGTTATGAACCGCTACCGCTGCGCTTACTCCCTGGCTGAGCAGACGCTGCAGGAGTCCTTGCGCGGACTGATGCACCACGGCGGTGAGGGCACGGCGTTGTATCTCTTTAACCGCTCCGCCTCTCCCATTCGTGGTGTTGTTCCCTTCGCTATCGACATTCCGCGCGGTATGGGTGACGGTCGCTTCCATCTGACCGACGCACAGGGCAACATTTTGCCTATGACCGTTCTTGAGAGCGACGGCATGATCGACGTGCGCTACAATCCGCGCCGCGGTCACCCCACCCGCACCCCTGCCCGTCACGTCAAGGGTCTGGTACAGGTGAGCGAGATTCCTGCTTACGGCTATCTGCGCCTGGAGTTTGTTCCGAAAGCGCTGCCCGACACCCGCAACAAGCGCAACCTGGAGCCCTACTATCTCGGAAGTGCCCCCGGTGTCATGGAAAACAACTATCTGCGCGTAGTCATCAACGCCAACGGCACCTTCGATCTGACCGACAAGACCACCGGTCGCACCTATGTACAGCAAATGCTGTTTGAGGACAGCGGTGACGCGGCCGATTGCTACGTCCACGTACAACCCGCCAACGACCGCCGCGTCTACTTCTCTACCGCCGCTGCCGCCTCGGTGCGCCAACTGTATGACACGCCGCTTGGCTGCGCATACCAGATCGAGCAGACCATGGATATTCCCGACGGTCTGAAGGACAATCGTACTCGCCGCGGCGATCTTCCCGGCAGCGTGCAAATCACCGCAACGCTGTTTTTGGGTGCCGACGCCAAGGACGTCAAGATCACGCTGACCGTCAACAATCACGCACGCAACCACCGTCTGCGCGTGCTCTTCCCCACCCAGCTCGCCAACGCGAC
>JAEIGA010002030.1_pt1 | contig 32212 bp, 58 predicted proteins | sample 9270691 | NCBI WGS metagenome assembly JAEIGA01 (sample SAMN17057246, study PRJNA624740) | gut metagenome | biome: biome; isolation source: fecal sample | host: Bos grunniens | place: China: Xizang | collected 2019 | reverse complement strand
TAAATTCATCATTTTCGTTTATCTTTTTAAGAAGATACACTATAATCACCTCCAAATTGAGTTTGTAAGTTCTTTTTGGCACTTACTGTTTGTTGATTTGAATAAATCTCATCTCCATCAAGATATAATTTATTATTATTCTCAACTATTGTAGTTCCATAGGCACTTAACATTTGTGTTACACTTCCATTTGTGCCACTATATGACATTTTTCCTGTTTCTACATTTACTGCTTTTGTCATTTTATTTATCATTTCATCATTTAAGTCATCTAATGCTTTATCTACACTATCAGTATTTGCTTCAATACCAACGGCAATCCCTGCTGGAATCCATTGCCCTATCTCATCACGGAACACTTTTGATGGGCTTCCAATTTTAAGGGTTTCCTTAAGTTTTTTCCATGCATTTGTTCCTACTTCTTTTATTTTGTTATAAAGTTCAGTTGCTTTTTTTGTTATGCCATTTTTAATGCCATCAATAATCCATTTGCCAAATTCTCCCCAATCAACATCTTTTACTGAATCCCATGCTTTTTGTTCTAATTCAACAAATATATCTCTTGGAACATGCCATAATTTTGGTAATGCTGTAAACATACCTTTTATTAAATTTAAAATTAAAGTAGCACCTGCATTAATTATTGTTTTAAGTGTATCAGGTTCAGTAAATTTATTGGCGATTTTTTCTACCATACCCGGTATTTTTGATAACAATTTTGGCAAATTATCTACCATTGAATCGCTTAATGTAATTATTAAATCAAGTCCTGAATCTATAATTTTATCTAGATTATTCGTTATTGTATCGACTATTTTTACTACTATATTTACGATTTTTTTTGCAAGTGTAGGAATTTGTTTTGTAATACCATCAATTAAACTTAATACAATAGAAATTCCTAAATCTACTATTTCAGGTAGCATGTCTGCTAATTTCATTAAAGCATTTGCTACAAATTCAGTTAATTTACTAGTTAAATCAGTTAGTAATTCTTTAGCATTTCCTCCACCCTGTACTAATTCATTTACAACAGGTAATATATCATCTTTTAATAAATCAAATAATGGTTTCATTGTGTTACCTATTAATTGGTCTAAATTATCTTTTAAGTTTGATATTTGTCCATTAAATGTTTTACTTTGTGCTTCCATAGCACCTGCATATTTTCCGCCATCTTCAGAGGCATGTTGTAATGCTTTAGTTAGATCATCATAAGTTACATCTAATTGTGAAGCTTCTTTTCTAGTAATTCCCATGCTATCGGCAAGTAATCCATAAACATCTATTCCAGCATAAGCAAATTGTTTTATATCTAATGCACTTGCTTTACCAACATTTTTAATTTGTTGTAAGTTTACTGCCATTCTTTGTAATTCTTCGTTGCCACCACCTGTTGCAGATATAGCATTACCTAAAGCAAGTATATCTTTTCTTGCTCTATCACTATTTACACCTGAACTTATTAATAATTGATTTGCTTGTACTAATCCATTTACATCAAATGGTGTATTAGCAGCATCTTTTTTTATTTGTTCTATTATTTTATTTGCTTTATCAGCACTTCCTGTTAAGGTAGTTAAAGCAGTTTGATATTTTTCTATTTGTGCATTGTATGTAATACTTGCACTTGCTATTTGCTTTAAGCCATCTACTGCCATTCTTGTTAAATCAGCCATCAAATTACCTAAAGCAACTTGTAATGTTCCACCTAATCCTTTAGCTTTTTTATCAGCAGTTTTTAATCCTGCTTCAAGATTTTCTATATTTAAATTTGTAATATAAGTTAAACTTCCAGCCACATTACTTCCCATTATTTCACCTCCTATAAGATTACTTTAATGCTTCATAAATTTTTTGTTGTCTTAATTGATTTTCAATTTCAATTTCAGTAGGTGGTAATTTATAGTATTCTTTAAGTTCTAATAAGTCTTTATCTTTTCCATCATACAATCTATATGATTTAATTTTGCAAAACTCACACTCATTATTTAAACCCTTAAACAATGCTTTAAACTTCCACCAATGCAATGGTCTTGATAAGTCTATATGATAACATTCCATAAATGCACTATATATTAGTTCATCATCTACTTCATAATCAAATGCTCTTGAATTACCACCCTTTTTTCCACTTTTAGACATTTCTTCTTTTCCACATTTATAAAACCATATAAACTTATCTATCATTTCATTTGTAATGTTTTTTAGTAAAAAAGCAGGGTAGAAAGCACTTAAAACATTTTGTATTGCCTTTTTAGTGTCATTACCCTGCATTTCTAATTCAAATCTAACAAATAACCTATAATCAGTATTAATTGTAATCTCTTTATTATTTATTATTAAAGTATGAGGTAATTTGTTATACATTCTCATTTAATATCTTCTTCTCCTATATGCTCTATTTCCAAATTGTTTATTATAATTATTGAATTTATTGTTATAGTTCATAAGTTCATTATATTGATTTTTATAGATTCCAATAACCATGTCTATTATTTTTAAAATAACTTTATAGTCCATTGGTTCTTTACCATCTTTTTGTCTTTGTGCATTGATTTTATTACTAGCACCATCACCTAAAAATAAATCAATATACTTATATAAACTTTCAAAATCTTCTGTTTCTTCTTCTTTTAATTTTTCTATTTCACTTAATATTTCTTTTTTTAATCTTCTTATTTCAAATTCTATTCCATATATTTCTATTGATACTTTTCTATCAGTATCTTCATAACCTATTTTATACACTTAAAATTACCTCTTTCTTACTTATATTATATTGTTGGGTCAAAAGTCTTTGTACTTGTATTAAATGTTCCATCTACAAAATCTCCACCTTTTAATGATCCTGTAAATGAAATTTGTTCTCCTGGATTTGCTGTTTTCCCTGAAATTGAAACTGTTTGAACAATTTTTCTTGCGTTGTATTCATTAGCAGTTGATGTAGGATTCCATAATTCAACAATGTAGTGAATTACTTGTGCATCAGTTCCAACTTTTCTATCTCTAAAGATTTCATAGAAATATTCACTAACTTCTTCATTTTTAACTAAATCCATAGTAATAGGAAATTCATTTGCAAATCCTGTTACTTTAGTTGTACTTGATTTGTCAGTAATATATTGTTTTTCTTGTTCTGCTGGGTTAGAATTTTCATCTAATTGAGTAATAACTCCACCTAATACAACATTTGGTGTAGATGAAGTTCCAATATCAAAATAATGTGCTTCATCATAAGTCATTACATCTTGAAGTTCACCTGCAAATCTTTGTATATTTAATTTCATATTTGTCCTCCTTTAACATTGACATATATTTCTAGTGAATAGACACTTTGTGAGCCATCTTCACTATCTTGTATTGTATAAGAGTTAGCACAACTAATTTCATAGATTTTTCCATCATCTAATGTTGGAAAATCTCTATCATGATTAGCTTTATCAAGTAAATAACTTAATTCATCTAACCAATCATAATTGTCTAACCTTTGTATATCACTTTCACTTTCACTCTTTAATAAAAGCATATACTGATATTGCCTATACGAGCATTTATCAGTAACATATTTTTTAGGTAGATTAGTCCACCCTGTTCTTTGCATTGCTAAATTTTTTACTTCATCACTAACATATTGACTATGTATTTCTTCATATTGTGATATTTCCTGTACAATTTCAAATTGTTGCAACCATTGATTAATCTTATTATCCATTTAACCTCCTAGAATATGCTGCTAATTGTTTTAGAATAGTAAATTTGTGTTGTCCTACCATTCGTTCAAATGGGTAATCACCTCTATTTAAGTGGTATCTTAAATTACGATTAGTAGCAACTTTTCTTTCACCTTTTCTAGCCCAAGGGCTTCCACTATTAACTCCAACCATAACTTTACCCATTGCTTGAAATCTAGCATAAGGTACTCCTATGGTTACTTTGCCACTTCCATAATGACTAGATAGTGGAATTGATAGTTTTTGCATACCACTTTTGAATGATACAAATGCACTTAAATATCGTGCTACTGTTGTATCTAAAAATGCTTGGTTTTTATTCAAATTGCTATTAAATTTATTCTCATATGATTTATTGTATTCGATTTTTAATTTACCATTCTTTGTTTCAGTTACACTACCCTTTGGAAAATCAACTTTTAGTGCCATTAAACAAGTCCTAGCTTAACATGATTTAATTCTTGAATATCAGGATCATCAAATTTAAATTTATCTATACTTTTAACTTTAAATACATTTTCTTTACCATATCTCTTTTGTAATTGTGTTAGAGGAATAGTATTATCAATAAATGTATCATTTATTAATTGATTTACAACTACATCATCTTTTGATACTTCAAATGCACCATTATTAATATAGAATATTCTAATCAAAACACTATCAGTTGAATCTTCTCCTGTTGTGTTTCTATTTTTAATTGATGTTCCTCTAAAACTTGCAATTAGTTGGTATCTTACTAAACCATCATCAGTTTTATGATACAAAGTTATTTCTTGTAACATTTATATATACCTCACTAAATCTTCAGGAAGATTATCTAAAACATCTTGTAATTCTTTATTTATTTCATTTGAATTTTTAAATGTTTTTGATACTCCATCAATAGAAATACTAGTTACATTATTATTTGAAATTGTATTTAATTTATCACATAAACTACAAGCCACATATTTAACTTCTTCATAATCATTTAAATCTTGCAATGTTAAAGTTCTTTTATTTATATGTTTGTCTATTTCTCTACTTGCTTTTACTATTAAAGAATTAAAGAGTGTCTGTGATAAACTGCCTTTATATGTATCAGTATAATATTGATAATCTGCATAGTTAATCATAGTACACTCTCCTTTCAATTATTTATTTTTTCTTTTCTTCTTTAGGAAGTTCGATTTTTTCTTCTTTTTTAACTTCCTTTTTTTCTTCTTTTATAATTAATCCTATTGTTTTTGCCATAATGTCCTCCTATTCAGTTGCTTCTTCTTCAGTATCTTCTAAAGTTTCAACTCTTTCAGTTAAATCATCAATTATTTCTAATAATCTATTAAAGTTTTCAGTTACATCTTGGTCAGTATCACAATCAATTAATCTATTATCTATAATTGCCATAAGAGATACCTCCTATGCTTTGTTATGTAAGTAAATTCCTGCTACTTTGTTATCATAAACATCAGCAAGTCCATATTCTCTAAAGAAGAATAACCATTTATCACTATCTTGATTTAGTTCAGGACTAATTACTTTATTTACAATATGTTTTGGATATTGTAATACTGCTGATTTTTCAATAACCATAAAGTTAATGTCTTTTCCACCTGATGCTTTAGCATAACCACCAGCTTCTTCTCCAGAAGTAGTTCCATCATTTAAATCAATTGCAGTATAGAATCTAGTTTGTGGTACTAATACAACTTTACTAAATCTTCCTAATACTTCTCTTGATTTACTTGTGTCCATATCTTGAACTAATCCATATAATGTTGGAGTAATATAAAGTATTCTATTTTCCATAGGTACTTCTGCTTCATCCATTGTACTTGTAGCAGTTCTTAAAGCACCAATTACATCTGCACCTGTACTTAATGTACCAGCAGTTGCTTTTCCAATACCACTAATTCCTGAATAAGTAGCAAATCTAAAAGCATCTACTTCAGGAACAACTTTTGTTCTAATGAATTCACTACCTAATTTGCCAAAAGCAACTCCAGCAGTTTCTTCATTATCCATTGCATCAACACCAAATTTACGACCTCTATCATAATTGAATGCAACTGTTTCATTTGTTAATGTTACATCTCCACTAACATATCCACCATTTCTTGAATAATCAGCCAATCCATCTAAACTCATTTTTGGTACGATTATTTCATTAGCATTTGCACCATCTCTTACTAATGTAGAATCACCATCTAAATCAGCAGTTAATGAAGCACTTTTATAAACAGCATCTAATCTGTCTATATATTTTTTAAATTTTGTAATAGCATTAGCCATTTTAACATTACCTCTTTCCTTTATAAAATTATTTAGTATCTAATCCCATAATGTGGTCTATGTAAGCATCCTCATCACTTGTGCTTTCACTATGGTTTTCACCTGTTGAAGTAAAAGTTTCAGCTTTTGTTTCTTCTTGCATAAATGCACTAGGATCAGTTTCTTGATATGATTTAACAAAATCATCAAATCCTAATAAAGTATTATTTTCTAATTTTAAATCTTTGGCTTTTAAATCTTCTATGAACGACCTTTTAGCACCATTACTAGAAAACTTTAATCCACTAGTTAGTTCATTAATTTTGTAATCATAATCTTTTTGAGATAAACTATCTTTTAACTTTTGAGTATCAGTTTCGTATTTTTCTTTCCACTCATCTACTTCTGCTCTAATCTTATTAATGTCGATTTCTTTAAAACCCTCTATTTTACTATTTGCTTCAGTTAATTGAGTTTCAATCCCTACCTTTTCAGTTTTTAACCTTTCATTTTCCTTTTTCAATTCATTAATTGAATTGCCATTTAATTCCATAATCTTGTCAATTACTTCTTTAGGTAGTCCATTTTCTAATCCTTCTACCTTAATCTTTGATAATTCTTCTCTATTCATTCTATTCCTCCTACGATTTTAACGAGTTTTCATCTCTTGAATTTCAAGAATTTTGTAATTTTATACGAGTTTACATCTCACTTCACATACATTGTAAAACAAATAAAAAAAAATTTCATAAATGACAAAAAAGGCAACTTAATACCCTTTTCATCTTACTACCCATACATCTTCCACAATTTTATCACTAGGATTAAAAGTGTCATATATGGTTTCTTCTCCATACTTATTTGGTTTAATACAAGTTATATGTCCTCTCATAGTGCATAAAACTATGTGATTTTTAAAGTTTCTTGCTACATCAATAACTTTATAAGGTGGATTAGGAATTCTTGTAAAATGTGTGTCTAAATACCATCTAACAAAGTCTTTTTTATCAAGTAATGTTCCTCTTTCCTGTGCTAAATCACTCAATTCATCATATACCTCATCCCAAGAACGATTTGTAGCACATGATATGGCTCGAATAACACAATCATCTTCAAATATTCCTAATGGATTCTCATTATAAAACTCATACATACTACATCATCATACTTTGAATTGCATCTCTTAACATTTGTTGTTGTTTTGGTGTTTCTGCTTCTTCATGTAATACTTTGCCAAAATCTTTATATGCTTCTACCATGTGATAAAATGATTTGTCAGTTTCTTCTCCAGCACCATATCTTGAACGATTTTCCATATATCTTCCATATTCTCCTGACATTCTATCAAGCTCATCACTACCTCTATATTTCATATCATAGCCTCTACGACCATAGTTGCTATATTCACCATAAGCATTTCTTCCATAACTATCATAACCTGGTCTTCTTCCATATTCTCCATAGTTACCATAACCATTGTACATATCTTTTACCTCCTTTGCATCTTTTAAAATATCTACAAGTTTGTATAAACTTTCCAAATTATTTGGTGTTATATCACTCTCTAATATTTCTTTTATTTTTTCTTCAGTTTTTTTGATTAAATCTTTAGTAATATCTTCTTTCATTTACATTCCTCCTTTCTTTTAAGGATTTTTAATATTTCATTATTTTGTTTTATTATTTTTTCAAGATATTCTTTATCTTGCTTTTGTAGTTCTTGCATTAGATCACTATTGTTATAGTCTTTAAATAAGATTTCTAAACTTAATGCTTGTAATACTAATCCTAAATTATCTACAACATTACTTTTCATTATCTACCAGTCCATCTTGCAATATTAAATGTAGCATTAGTAATAGTTGCTTGTGTTGTTGCAATGCCAGTACCTGGTGTGCTAGGTGTAATTACACTTGAAACACTTTGTACTGATAAATTTGTTGTACCTCTAGGACATACTCTTAATTTTTTATTAAATGAAATTGTTTCATAATCATCTGCTGCTGCTATCGTTACTGCTCTAACAGTATCAGGAATTAATATACCATCTTCAAAAAGACCAAATGCTACTACACCTGGTTCAGCAGCACTTACAGAAGCACTAAAATTAATATCATAATATCCTGTATAACCATTTCCAAATATTTTAAATATAGGTGTTCCTTCTTGATAATCTAACCATCCTCCATTGCAACAAAAAGCACATCTACTTCTAATAGGTGTTTCATCAAATACTACTGGACTAGCATTACTTGGTAAAACAAGTGGTTCATTAATTATTGTTTCTATCATAAAATCTCTCCTTTCAATTTTTGCACAATAAAGTGTAACTTAATGTGCATCTTTATATATGTTTTCACAATATTTCTTAATATATTGTGCATTTCTTATAAAAATAGAGAATAGAACTATGCCTATTCTCTTAAATCAGCATGTTCTCGTATTCGAGTATGTAGTATTCTACTCTATGCTATTAATAAATTCCATAATAGTTTCCATTGCATCCACAACCATTATTAGTGCCACCACATGGATTAAATATTGATTGATATGGACTAGAAACTATATAACTTGGTGTTGGTGTTGGTTGTAATCTTGCTAATAAAGTATCAGTTTGTTCTCTATCACTAATAATATCTTTTGCAGCACTTAATCTATCTCTTAAATCTTGAATAGTGTTTTGAGTAATTAATGCTCTAGTTTTTTCACCATCTTCTTTAATAGCAGATTTAATATCACAACAACAACTATCTAATCTAGCAAGTCCCTGTAAGCTAGTCATTCCTAATTGGCTTTCTAATTGTGTAGTTTGCATTAAAATATCTCTTTGAGTATTAGCATTTCCCATTAGAATATCACTTCTTAAGTTACACAAGTTAGTTGCAGTATTATAGAAACCATTTGAAATATTGCTATTAATATCACTGCAACAGTTACACAATTGAGTTGATAAGTTTCCATATTGACTAGTTACTGTGTTAGATAATTGACTTATATCTCTTTGAGTAAACTCACTAGATACAAAATCAGTTGTTGCTACTTGGTTGTTTCCACCACCAAAGCCACCCCAACCACCATTAAATAATAATGCTAGTAAGACAATAGCCCAAATGCCATCTCCACCAAAGAAACCATTTCCCCCAAAACCACTATTACCATACATAAATGGGTATGGGTAGAAACCATTTCCATTAGTAGTTGCTAGTTCAACTGTTGGTTGAATTCCATTGTTTCCATTCATTTGTCATTTCTCCTTTCTTAATATTTATATCAATTTACTTGATACCTAATTGTTTTAATTGCTCATCAGTTATACCATAACCACTCATAAACTTTTTAAATTGAGTAATTCTTTCAGGTGTGTAACCATTTGTTATTTCTTGTATAACTTCTTGTGGGTTTTTATTTTTTATTATGTTTTGTACTTGTTGAAATGCTTGTGGGTTTTTCATCTTGATTTGATTTTGTAATTGATTCATCAATAATTGTAGTGGATTCATCTTTTACCATTCCTTTCTTTAATTCATTTATTTGTGCCTGTAAATATTCGATTTTTAAGTCTTTTTCATCTTTAGGTATTATTTCATTAAGTTCATAAGTTTTTATTTCACCTTTTGTGTTCTTGATCCATACAACACTCATATCTCTACTAAAATATGGTGTATCACCAATAACTAAATCTCTTTGCACTTCTTCCATTGAATTAGCATACTTAATTACATCTTTATTTTGAGGTGCTAATTGAAAGTTTTGTGTAAGACTAGTTGGTGGTGTTACTGGTTGTTGCATATTGGCTTTCATTTTTTCAAGCTCTGCTATTTGACTATTAATCCTGTCTAAACTTACTTGTGGATTATACATACCATACATAATTTGTTTCTCCTTTTCAAAATAAAAGAAGCAATAATAGATATTTGTCATTTAGACTAACAATTGGCTCATTGCCTTTTTGTGATTTTTCCATCTATTTTGCCTCCTTTGTGATTTAATTTTACCAATAAAAAAAGAACTCATTTTGTTAAGTTCTTGTATCTTTTTTATAAGATTTTTTTAATTTTTTTCTTTAATTTTTTAATCATTATATCTAATGTAGATTCACTTACATTTAATTCTATTGCCATTTTAGTTCTGGTATAACCTTTAATTTTCATTTCTAGTAGTTTTTTATATTCATCATTAAGCATACATTCTTCACATATATGTTCATATTCAGTTTTAGTAAATTCAAATATCATAAAAATCTACCACAACTATTGCATCTTCTTTTATTTCCAACTTTAGTTGTTTTTGATTTTCTATACTTGCCTTTGCTTCTAGTTATTTTGATTTTTCCCATATATCATCACCTATTTTAATATGTGAATTATCTATTGTTTCAACACCATCTATTTCAATAATGTCATCATCATAAGAACCAATGTCATTAAGTGTATATACTAAATAACCAATAGTAAAAAACCACATAAACAAAACAATTAACAAAATAATAAACATTCTTCTATTATCATCTTTAAAGTCTTTTAGTATTTCTAATGCCCCACTATTTTGATGTATTTGATTCATATTATTTACTATTTTCTTTGTATTTTCATCTAATTGTTTTTTTATTTCTTCTATTTTCATTATATCTCCATTATTTTTCTATTATATCTGTACTTACAAATTCCCAGTCATCCATTTTATTAGCAAGTGTATCAACAAAATCATTTCCACCTAAATTCTTATATTCCTTAAACATATTAAGCCAGTTTTTATAAACATAATCAGGTATTTTCTTTTTTGTGCTGTAAACAAAATAAGTATTAGTTAAGTTATTTTGTAGCATAATTTTAAGTGCATTATTTGTTGCATTTGTCTTTTTTTTATAATTTTTAATCACACTAACAAGATAACCTAACACACCAGTTAATACAAATTTTAAAATTGTATCAATAATTTGTTGTGTCATATTAACCTTTCTATACTATTCCTCACATACATAATACAATAATTTTAATAATAATTCATAAATGATTATTTATATAAGGGTACTTTCTTACCTTTATAATAAAATTCACCACATATTTGACAAACAATTATGTTTTCACTTTCTTTTAAGTGCTTATTATTAGGATTACATTTCCAGCAGATAGTATGAACTAGTTTACCCTCACTTAATAATTTCATGTATTGGCTTTCAGTTAATCTAGTTGTTGCTTTTTTCTTTTTCTTTCCAAATATCATTTTACTTCTCCTCTAGTTTATAATAGCACATATAAATAAAAAAGACTACACTCTTATTCTTGCATAGTCTTTTTCAAGCCCTGTTTCTTTTGAAACCACATCATATTCTTTTAACCATTTTTTTAATAATAAACTTTCTTTTTTGTGATCTTTATTTCGTAGTATTTTAATTCTTCTTTTATATTCTCTTATTTGTCTTTCAATATATCTCATAGTTTGAGTAGCTTGATATATAGGAACTCTTTTCCCATATAATGAAACATATTTTTTTTGAAAATTATTTAATTCAGTTTTATTATATACTGGTTCACTTATTCCTAAAATTATTGGAAATACAGTATGCCTACAATTATATTCTTCCCAAAGTTCTGCAACTGGAGTTCCATCAACTTTATCATACCACCAATCTACACCATATTTTTTAGCATCCAATCTATTTACTGCATATTGTTTTCCCTGTGCTATTGCATGAGTTGGTCTTGCACCTAAATGAGCAGTTACTTCATAACCATCACAACCAAGTATTTGCCCAACTTCATCATTAATTTCATTTGCTGTTTGTTGTATGCCAGTAGATACAATTCTTCTTATTGCTACATCTACATTTACTTTTCTTCCTGCATTATCTTCTATTTTTAAGCCAGTAGAAGCAATTTTTTCATAAGATTCACGTATTGCTTCATCATAACTCATTAAGCCATTAATAGTATTATTATATGCTTCATTTACACTATCTATAAATGTTTTCTTGCTTTGAAATGCCATAGAATTTGAAAGATTACGTATTGTCTTGTTATTTTTATTAACAGCTTTATTTATAATTTTTATTTGTTTATTATTTAATTTAAATTCTTTTTTTCTATATTCATACAATGGTTTATAGTCTTTCATATTTTTTTTCATAGCATCTACATATAAGTCTTGTAATGTTTTTTTAGTTTTATCATCTAAAGTTGAAGTTTTAACAAGCACTTCATCAAATATTTCTTGACCATTTAATTCTGCTAAAATTTTAATTTGTTCTTTAGATGATTCAGTTATATTTCCCATTGATTCTATCTTATTAATCATGTCTTGGCATACATTAATAGTTAAATCATTATATAATCTAACTACATCATTATATGAATATTCATCTATTTGTTCTGGTTTTAACATAGGAACACCTCCTATTTTGCTTTTTTTAATACTAATTTTACTTCATTATAATAATCTTCTGTTGGTGGTTTATATGTTTTATTTAATTCATAAAACAAACAATTTAGATCATTGTATAATCTGTGATATTCTCTATCTAAATAGTTTAAATATTCATGGCTATATAAACTAATTAAAGCACCATTTTCCCATATTACTTTTCCACCATTTCTTTTTTCTAATATATGATGGAAAGTTAATATGTTCTTTTTATTTGGCAACCATAATTCATTCATCCAACATTTGTTTCCATATACTTGTATCATTTCTTTTTTTAATATTTTTGTTTTCACATTATTAATTTAAACCTTTTTTACAATTTTTATAAACCTGCCCTATTTATATTAATAACCTATTGTCCAACCTGCATTTAAGAAATCTTGATAATGTGGCAATGCTTGTATTGTTTCAACAGTTTGATTTGTTGAATTAAATCCTATATAAGACAAGGTTTTTGTACTAGTAATTGCATTTATGCACATTTGCAAAATATTATCTAATGAAGTTTCACTTAAACTTGAATTATATGCAAACGTATTACTCATATATTTTGTTTTTGAAGTGTCATATATTGGTACATTTTTTAAATCCTTGCATCCCTCAAACATAGAACCCATATCATTTACGTTACTTGTGTTAAAAATTGGTGCATCTTCTAATGAAGTGCAATTATTAAACATTGCAATCATTGATGTAACATTTTGAGTATCTAATGAAGGTACACACTTTAAATTAGCACAATTTTGGAATGTGTACTTCATATTTGTAACATTACTTGTATTTACCATAGGCATAAATATTATATCATTATCATTATTAAATTTTCTTTGTAAGGAAGTTTGAGTTGCGTCCCAATTGTTTTTTATTGTTTTGGCATAATTAACACCTCTATCAATAAATGGTGGTTCTTCTTCATAACCTATTTCACTCCAATCACGTGAAGAACCTCCACCTCCACCACTAGATTTTTGTCCTAATTTATAACTTAATATGTCCATATTATATTTCCTTCCATTCTTCGTTTTCTAAATCAAACATATATATTTTACCAGTATCAATTTCAATAAAGATAGAACCATTATCTATATTGTCAGTAGGTTTTGTGTCAGTTGATAAACCTCTTAACTCCATTGATGTTTTAAAATCCCCATCTTCCTCTATTCTTGTATCTTTTCTTTCATAAATAGTTATCATAAATCATTTCTCCTTTCTTTTTTTACTATTTATTCTTCTGCTAAATCTATATCTACAATTTCATCTTTTGTCATAGCTTTAGCAGTTTTTTCATCTTCACCAAAGAATTTCATTCTATATTCGTATCTTTGCCTAATTCCCTGTGCTATTTCCTGTCTATATTCATTTTTTAGTGATTCAGTATCAGTTAAAAATCCATCTACATTAGCAATTTCAATATTGCAATCTTCTGTTACATTTTCTCCTAATAACATTCTTCCAATTAATAAACTTGCTCTTACAATATTGCAAGTAAATTCATTTAAGTTATCTCTAAACTTTTTAGCATTTTGTACTAAATCCTGTCTATCTCCCATATATTGAGTAGCAGTAACAACAGTTGAACCATTGAATTGATAATATTTAGTGCCAAAGCCACATTTGAATGACAATGTATCTAATGCAAATTGTACTCCCTCTTTATCTTCTGCTGTTCTTAATTGTGGATTATATTCATGGAATAATGGATCATCATTTATATTTTCCATTCCATCTCCAACTACTTTCCATTGTTGTTTTGTTACATCATCAGGATAAACAGGTATGTCTTTAGGATTACCATTTTCATCTGTTATTGTTCTAGTTCCTACAATCTTCTTATTGTAGAATACTTTTTTACCACCTAAATAGAAATCCATTACAAAGTTATTATAAGTAATATCAGTTGCTTCTATTTGTGCTAGTGCATCTGCAAATACACTCATTCCTAAACCATTGTTATTATCAATAGAATTGAATTTTGGTGGTTCTAATATACTAAACAAAGGTATAAATGATTTTGTTTCATATTCTTCTAATACACCATCTTTTGTTATTTCATTTCCTTTTTCATCAAGATATATATTAGAAATCTTATAGCCATCTTTAACTAATTGATGCAATTCTATATAATTAACCTTTTTACCTTTTATATTTGAATCACTTACAAATGCAATTTCTTTAATTACTCCATTTTCAATAGTTAATGGAATTATATTCTTTGCACTTACTTTTATTAATTCTTGTCTTGTTTTATCAGTCTTTTGTAATACACCATTTACTACTTGAATATTAAATAATCTAATAATAGCACCACAAGTACCACTCCAAGATGCTATTTCAGTACATTCAGGTAATGATGTTTTTAACTTTAATTCTTTAATTATCTTTTCAACATATTCTTTGTTTTGTTCTTTATCAGTTATAATCTCATCTTGTTCACTAGATATAACTGATGCCCAATCTTCACATACTCTTTTTGCCATTCCTAAAGTATATAATTGATGTGATTTATTGTAATCATCCATATATGTCATATAATCAACATTGTTTTTCCAATATGATTCCCATTTATTTACATAACTATAATAATCATTTGAAACATTAGGAAAGCCTTTGTCTTTTAAATATTTTAATACATTACTATTCATTGTATTCCTCCTAACATTAATTGTTTAAACCAATACTCAAAGCTGTAATTAAAAGCATCTAAACTATCTATATCACTTGTTTGTCCATCATCAATCCATCTATCATCCTGTGCTTTTTCATCATATAATGCTGTTTGCAATGCTTCTATTATTGTATTGGTTTTATCTTTTAAAAATGATATTCTATCAGTATTTAATAGAATATTATATGTCTTTATTCTTTCACTTATTGGTGTTTTAATACTATCTTTAATTGGTATTGCTATTTCATTTTTATATAACTCACTTCTCAAACTATTATTTAATACTTGTTCTGCACTATCACACCAAATAATATCAACTTTGCCATAAGTAGTTCTTATTTCTTGTATAAAGTCTATGATCCATTTAAATATTCTTTTTGTATCAGTTCCTGTTGCTATCATTACATCACTTTTCAATATTTGTATTTTTCTATAATCTCTTGAAAGTGATGTGGCACAAATACTATGTTTTGAACCATTGCCTCCCCAGTCTATTCCAATTGATATATAACCATTTAATATATCTTCAGTTATAAATCTGTCTTTATTGTCTGCTATTTGTTTGAATATAATTCCCTCTGCATTACACCATTGCCCTAAAACATATCTATTGTAGTAAACTGTCCCCTCATATTCTTTGCATAATTGTTTTACATATTCCTGTGGTAAAAATGGATTATCAAATAATGTGTAATGTTGAACATATATATCTATATTACTATCTATAAAATCCTTTGCCCAATGTGTTCTACTTTGGGGGTTTCCTGCAAAATCACATATACTATATTCAAATGATAATCTTGATTTTAATAATTCAAATACTTCTTTGTTTATATCTACTATTTCATCTATGTATAAATACTTAACTCTAGCACCTCTAAATTTTGCTACTCTACCTACATTATCTGCACCCAAACAATATACCTTTTCTCCAAACATCTTACATACATTATTACTACCTATATCACTTATTTGATTTGGGTATAATTCCTGAAGTGGTTCTATTATGTTTCTCTTAATTGTTTCCTTTGATACTCCTACAATAAAATTTAGTCCTTTTAATCCTTTTCTTTCTATTATTCTATTTGGAATCACATATAGAGTATCAATATAAGTCTTACCACATTGTGTAGCACCTATCTTACCATTCCATCTATGAGTAGCTTTATTAATATATTCAGCTTGTTTCTTGCTTATCTCTATCTTCTCCACTTGCTACCTCTTTAATTGTTACTAATAATTCTTTTACATCATTAATTGAATTATCATTTTCATTTACTGGTTCATCTCTTTGATCTAAATATTGTTTACCTAACCATATAGCCATTGTAGGGTTCTTTTCTGCAAGTTTCCATTGTGTTCTTCTTAATGAACTTCTGCCACCATTTCTCTTTTTACCAAAAACTAGGGAAAAGTTTTCACCATAAGTAGAATTACACCAACTATTAAGAGTTTTTTCACTCACATCTAAAACTGCACATATTTCTTCTTTAGTGCATTGTATTTCACATAAACTTTCAAATTGGCTTTTATTAATAGTTGCTTGTTTTTGCTTTATTTGTCCCTTTGCCATGTTATCTCCTTATATAGCAAAATAGAGAATATTACTATTCCCATTCTTTGTTATCTTTATTTTTCTTTGTATCTTTAAATGTTTTATCTTCTTCAACATAACCTAGACTTTGTAATAATTCAAATCTATCTCTAGGCATATCTTTGATAATTTCATTTTCTTCCCATTTGTATGGTTCATTGTTTTCATTTAATTTAGTTTTGTCATTAAATCCTACTTTAACTCTAGCAGTTACATTAAAATTTTTCATATTGTGCCTCCTACTCACATTATAAATAAAAGTTAAAAAATTTTCATAAATGAAAAAGGTTAGGAATCTTTCCCAACCCATCCTAATAAACTATATAAATCGTTTTTAGCCATTTTTTCATATTTGTAACTCATTAGCCATTCCCATATTTTGTCTTTTACTAAATTGTTTCTATATTCACCTTTGCAAAATGTATGATTCTCTATGTAGTTTTGATATTCTTTGTAGTTAAATGATGGATCATTCATTGCTTTAGTGAATTCTTCAAGTATTTCATCAGCTCTATCACAAAACTCCCTGAATGTTTTAAATTCTAATGATTGCCTACCCATTAGTTACATTTAATCCTCCTTTAATTTCTTTAATTCATCTTTTAAATATCTTGTTTTATCTCTAAAACTTACTACTTCACTATAATAGTGTTCTACTTTATTTGTTAATATATCTATTTCACTTTGTAATTTTCTTATTTCTTCACTTGGTTTATCTTCTATTATTTTTACTTCATTTGTTAAAGTTGCTACCATATCTCTAAATAAATATGTTTCTTGATGTTCCATAACATACATTCTCGATAATCTTTTATCTCCTGTATATTTAAAAACATAACTTGAATATTTTATTCTATTTGGTGGTTGTTCACCATTTGCTATTTTATTTAATAAATCTATTATTTTCATTCTTTATCTCCTAATATTTCTAAAAGTTTTCTTTTATCTTTGTCAGTAAATCTTACATCATATAAATCTTTTATATATTCTATTGCTTTGTCTATTTTATTTAATGCTTTTTCTAATGCATCATCATAATCTTCTCTTAATTCATATTCTATTTGATGATATAAATCTTTTAAATATGTTTTAACTTCTGTACTAACTGTTATTTTTTCTTTAAATCTTTCACTCATTTTCTTTATCTCCTAATATTCTTAATGCACCTTTTATTATTGAGTGGTCTATTAAAGTGCAATTATCATCAAATAGTTTTAGATATTCTATTATCTTATCTATTTTGTATTCCAAATCTTTAACATATCTTTCTAAATCTTCCCACTCTAATATTGGTTTTCCATACTTTGTTTTTATTCCTTTAGTCATTCTTTATCTCCTAATACCAATGTTTCTTTTTAAAATGTTGCCATGCCTTTGTTGGTGTTTTATATCTTTTCTTGATATAATTTAATCCCCATTTTATTTGCACCTTACAATTTGTTTTGTAGTCTTTTCCATACTTTTTCATTTTCTTGCATGGATTTGATTGAGGTATTCCACAACTTCCTGTCCTTTTATTTACTGCTTTAGCATTCCAATTACTTTCTTTTTGCCATAATTTCACTAAATCATTGTAATCTTTTATAGTCCAACCTTTTTTTATAACTTGTTGAAAAGCATATTGTTTGCATTCTTTTTTAGTGTATGTTTTAGCTTGTAATGTTGGAATAAACAATGCAAGTAATAAAATTAATACTGCTTTTTTTGATACTTCTAACATTAAATCTCTTATTTTTAATTCATCAAGATTTTTTTGATCTATCAAGTAATGATTTTGTTTTCTTGTTTCTTCAAGTAATTCTTTCAAATGTTTTATTTCCCCTTTTTGTTTTAATATTTTTCTTAATAAACTATTTTTCCATATAATTTTTAATTTATTTATTCTTTTTTTCATATTCCTTTTCTACTTTCTTTTTTAAAACTTCAATCCCCTGTTTTATACTTTGACTTATGTTTTGAGCAGATACATTGTATTTTTTTGCCATTTGAGGCATTTTTAATGGTTTGCAATTAATTCCATAATAATCACAAATATATTTTTTGCATTTTGTATCTTTCATTTCTTCTAAAGATTTGTAAATGCATTCTAATTGTTCTTTTTTTATAATTTCTTCTTCTAAGTCGTAATCACTTACTAATGTGTCCTCAATAGTGTGTGTTTCATTTATTGGAGTATTTATTGATAATTCATTTTTTTTAAAGTCTCTTTTCTTACACGTTTTATATCTAAAATAGGTTAATATTGAGTGTTTTATACATTTATAATAGTAAGTAGTTTCTTTCTGTTTTGAATTGTCATAAGTGTTTATTCCATCATATAAACCCATTAAGCCATAAAAGAAATATTCTTCTTCATCTTTATATTCACAATGTAAATCCCTAATAACTTTATAAATTAATTTGTAATGTTTTAATATTGTTTCATTCATATATTCTCCATAGGATTACTACCACCTACCAAAGCACTAAAATAGGTGGTAGTTATAGGGAGTGAAACGAAGTATAACATGTGTGCTTTGATTTATCGTAATAGTAATTAGAATGGTAAATCTGAATCTTGAAGTTGCACTGAACTATCAGTTCCTTCATATTCAGTAGTGTAATTATCAGGTATCCCTAAATCTTTTAAATCATTTGTTTCTTCTGTTTGTTTGTCTTGTTTCTTAAATACTTCAATGTGATTTACATATACCTTTGTTATTGTTTTCTTTTCTTTTTTGTCATTTTCATAAGTTTCATTTCTTATTTCTCCATCTAGTAATATTTTTGTTCCTTTTGTTATGCCTTTAACATAGTCAGTAGGATTCCATATTACAAAATTAAAGAAATCACTATCATAATTGCCATCTTTGTTTTTGAATGATCTACTTACTGCTATACTTCCTGAAGCTACTTCTTTGTTGCTTTCAGTTGTTCTTATTTCTAAATCTTTTGTGACATTGCCACATAGTATAATCTTATTCATTATTCCCTCCAATCATCATATATTTCTATTTCATATATTTCATCATTTTCGTATGCTCTTTCTATAATTAAATTTCCATAATTATTTTCTAATTTAAGCAAATCTTCTAATGTATTTATTTCTATTACCCATATTTCTTTATTAAATTCTCTATAAATATGTTGTGTTTTAAAATATTCATTAGCAGGTATTATTTTGTGATTAAATCCTTCACTTAACCAATCAACATTTATTTTTTCTTTGATTTCTTCAAATGTTTGAAATCCTCTTTCGTCTTTTTTTATTATTTTCTTTTTGTATGCATTATCACACGGCTTATTTTCACCCCACATTGAAGTTCTTGATATTTTAAATTCCATTTATTCCTCCTTTATAAAATCAAATATTGTTGTTTGTATATTCGTATCTATACCCAATACTTCATAACTTTCTTTAAAGTATTTACATACAAATTTTCTTTGACTATCGCTTATTAGTTTTAATTCTTTTTGAGTATCACCCTTATAACTACCATAAGGACAACCCATACAACCTGTTCTTGTTATATGCTCATATACACTTGGTATTTCTATGTTGTATCTTTTGTAGATTTCATCTTCCATTTCATCTGTTAAATCCCATAATGGAGTAAACTTTCCATTTTTATTAAGACAAGTTTGATATTTAGATTTTCTCATTACACTTTCATTTCCTCTTACACCTAATATTGCTTTTAGTCCACTTTCTTTTTCAAAATCTTTTGCAGGTTTCTTTTTTAAATATGTACAACATTTTGGACTTACTCTATGTAATTGACTTGTTAAAAGTAAAAAACTTGCTTTCTTATTAAGGTGATAAGAAGAAGTATGTTCTTTCCCATCTTTGCCTATAAATGTTCTGCCTTTAATTCTAGTCATTATAGATTTACACCTACTTCCTCTTTGGTATCTATCTATAAAATCATCTTGCATTTTACTAAAACATGGTATTCCATATTTGGCTTTTATTTCCATAGGTTTTAATTTAGGAAATAAAACTATATCACAATTATTTAAAATCCTATCTCTTATTTGGTAATGTTCCATATAAGTATTAATTCCAACTATTTTTATTTTGTTATCTTGCAATACTTCTTTAATTAACCAATATAACAAATGACTATCTTTCCCTCCTGAATAAGATAAATAATATTTATCAAAATCTATTTTTTCTTTGAACCTTTGAATTAGTCTAATCAAATAATTATCTACTTCATCAGTTTTATTTAAAATATCCATTTTGGTATCTAAATCTAGATCATTGTTATTTAATTTTTTTAATTGTTCTATTGATAACATTTCTATCTCCAATTTTTCTTTAATGTGTCTAATTCCTGTAGTGTCATTGTTTCTATTTGTTGTAATTTACATTCTTCAACCACATAATCCACATAGTGGCTCATTTGAGAAGTGTTATAACTTGATGTTCCATAATATGCTATTAATTCAGTTGTTGTATCATCTTCTTTTAACACTTCACAAATCCACCCTAAACCTTTTTCTTCCCATAAATGTATAAATGTATTAACTGCTTGATTATCTATTGTTATGGTTCTAAAAATGCCCTTTTCTTTGATGTATTTTCTATATAATTCTTCTTTTGTTGTGTTTAACTTATCAGCTAATTTTTGTAATAGTACCCAACAATAGGAATTAGCATTTAAACTTCTTTTTTTCTTGTATTCTTTTATTTCAAATAGTTGCTCTCTATCTTTATTCCATAGCCACTGGCTTATTTCTTGACCTGTGCCTATCATATAATGCCCATTCGTTTGTCTTTTATATAACCATCTATGTCTTCATCTTCTGGTTCATTTAATTCTCTTATTTTTTCCTTTAGTTCTTCAATTTCACTATCTAAATCTTCAATGCAACCTATTAACTGTTCTATTGACACAAAGTCAGCATTGAAATATTTTTTTATCCAATCATTTTGGTATCTCATATCTATAAATACTTCATTCATAAATAATTACATCTCCACTTCCACAATATGGACAATTTAACTCTTTGCCATAATTTAATTCAAATTCTTTTTTGCAATCACTACATTCACAATTTTTAGTTAAATTAGTAAGCATTTCTAATATTTCTTTTGTATCTCTTTCATATACTTCTTTTTCATTAGTTTTTATATCATATTTTAATATTTTAATTATTCTTTCTAATGTATCTTGCATTATTCCACCTCATCTGATGAATATTCATATTTTGTAGTTAATTTGCTTTCCATTTTTCTTATTGCTTGTTCTAGTTGCTTAATACTCATTTCAGTTTGATTTTTTACTTTATATGTTTCATAAATTAATGTTTGGTCTGTATTAGTTTCAATTACTAAATTATTGAATCTTGCCATTAATTTTATTTTTTCTTTTGCTTCATCACTTGTTTCAATAGTTTGTTTTGTATAACCTTTTTCAGGACTAGCATCTTTATCAGGATCATCACCTGTTGCTATCTTATATGCTTTTAGTAACGCATATTTATCGCTATAAGTCATTGCTTTGCCTGTTGCTTTATCTCCACTATCAATTCCATCTGCATAACTTGTCATTGTTATTTTTTCTTCAGGTTTATCTAAATTAACAAATTCATAAGTTGTTTCTATTCTCAAATACATATTTTTAGATACACCATATTGTGTTTCTTTTTCAAGAATTCCACTTTCAATTATTTTTCTTTCTTTTGGATATGAGTAAACTCTATATTTTTCTTCTATTGGTTTAACAGCATCTAATACATCTTTTTCTTGTACTGCTTTATATGATTTACCTTTTCCCATGTCAACATTTAAGTTTTTTGCTACTACTCCAAGTTCATTTGTAATAGCACTCATTTTTTCAAATATATTTAAATCTTTTATTTCTTTAACTTGTTCAGTCTTTTTTTCCATTTTCTTTCCTCTTTTCTTTATTTATTTTTTCTTTCATTCGATACTCAAATTCAATTTGTGGATTTAGAAATACATAATTATTACACCATGAGCATATATGATAACCTCTAGGGTTCATTATTGTATTTGTATGTCCACATTTGCATTTAACTCTAAATGATTCTTTTGCTTCGTATAACATTTTTTCTTCTTTTAAACTTTGATAACTACGATATTTGTTCATTTCTAAAATCCTCTATAAAGGAATTGAAATTATTAAATATGTCTGCCGTTTCTTTATCAATATCTTGATTCTTTATTTCTTTATTCAACCAACTAGGTATTATTCCTTTTGCTTTCATCCTTTTTATTTTTTCTTCATCAGGTATTTCTAATTCAGGTAAATTATTTATTTCTTCCATTATTTTTGAAAATGTTGGAAAATATTTGTCATTTTTAATTATGTTATTTATTGCTACTTCCACATAATAAGGATCATATTCTTCTAACATTTCATTCCATAAATTAAATAATTCTTCATTAGGTTCTTTATCAAAATTCATACATAATTTTACAAATAGTTTTTTAGTCATCCCACCAATTCTCCTTGTCTTTTTGATTTAAATAACTTTCAAATTTAGTTCCAAATAATGTTTCTGGACGTAAATATTTTTGATATTTAGTTCCTTTCCATTCTTTTGTTTTTTTATCTATTACTTTTTTAAAGTCATCTAATTTAAAACCTTCCCTGAATCTTGCTAATATATGGCTTTTAGTTGATGCTGTTGTTGATTTGTATTTTGAACCTATTTTTTCATTCAAATAATCAACTACTTGACCTATATATATATTATTTATATTTTTATTATTAATACTTGTATTATTCTCTTTGACATTTTTGTCAATAGGGTATTGATTTTTTTGACAATAGGTATTGATATTTTTGTCAATAGGTATAAGCACCCTATTTGATATTTCTTTTGTGTCACTTTTATAAATAATTTTTCTTTCTAAATAGCCATTATCAATTAGCAATTTTATTATTCTTGATACAGTTTCAACACTAATTGCATATAATTCACTAAAATATTTATTGCTAGCCCAACACTCTCCTGTTTTATATGTTAATGAAGTTATTTCTGCATATAGTAATTTAGCTTTATCAGTAAGTTTTTTATCATATCTTATGTTTGCAGGTAATATTGCATAATAATTTGGTTTCTCTTCCATATAAATCTCCTTGTAAACTAACCAAAACTCCCTAATTGATTTTTTTATTCTAATGTAGTACAATATTATTAAGAAAAGTTTGCTATGTACTTTTCTTTTTTTTATTTCCAATTTTTTAATACTTCTTGTCTAAATTCTTTTAATGTTTCATAATCAAATGCAACAATTAGTGCCATAAATGTACTAATACTTGCTATTGCTAGTGTATTTACATTACTTACTGCTAAAAATACGATCCAACAATTAACCATGCATAATGTCAATGCTATTAATAAAATGTTTTCCCATTTGATTTTCCAAAGTTTCATATTATTCCTCCTCTCTAAATAATTTTTTAAAATCCATCTTATAATGATTACATAAGATTTTCACATCATTAAATGTCCAATCAATTTTTCCTGATAATTTTCTACTTATTTGTGAAATATCAAGATTTAATAAATTAGCAATATCTTTTAGTTTTTCATTTCTTTTTTTCATTTGATTGCTAATTTCAGGAAATATTGATGAGTTCATCCAATCACTCCCTTTCTAACACAAAAAAACTAGGGTATTTCTACTCTAGCAAATTTGTTTTTTAAATTGTCATAACATATATTATTGGAAGTTATTTTAAAATTGCTATGTAGAAATTAACTTTTTAACCTAATTTTCCAAGTCTTTTCTTAACTTGTGATTTAATTCTACCAAATAATTGTACAAATTGCAATACTATTTTTGAAAATATTTACAGTTTTACATTTTTTTTGATAACAAATTATATTTTATATTTAATTAATAGCATAATACATTAAATGGCATTAAAATTAAGCTCATATTTAAATATTTTAACTTTAATTGATAATTTATATTAATTTAATTAAAAATGCCTTAAATGGCTTAAAAATGAGGTGTTTATAAAATGAATAAAATTAAAAGATTAGAACAAATGAGATTTTCTATACTAACAAATGATTTAACAAAATGTTATTTATGTGGCAAACCAAAGGATCATATTCATGAAATTTATTTTGGTAAAAACAGAATCAATAGTATGAAGTGGGGATGTTGTGTTCCCCTATGTTGGGAATGCCATCAGGGAAACAAAGGTGTTCATCATAATGAAGAAGTTGACATAATGTTAAAAAGAAAATGCAGAAAAAAATTTGATGAAGTATATCCTGATATAGACTTTGTTTCTATTTTTCATCAAACTTACATTTGACATATACCCTATTTTACTTTATAATCTAGCACTTACAAAGGGAGGTGTTAGAAAATGCTAGTGGTATATCAAAAAAAGAATGGAGATATTATTGAACGTAAACGTACAACTTTTCCTGAACATCATATTGGAGAATATACTTCTATGGGTTGGAAAATATTAGATATCAAATATGAATATAAAAATAAATATTATTCAACAGAAGAATATTATTCTATTCAAAATAAAATTACAAAGAAAGTTTTATTTTATAGAAAATTTAAATTATATTTAAAGAATCAATTACGTAAAGATATATTGTTTATTTTATATATTCCATTAATTACAATGTATTTAATCAAATAAAAAAGTAGAGGTCATTCTACTTTTTTTGTGTCAAAAGACACTTTGTACGCATAAGTTGTGATTTTCAACTTAACTGCTATTAATTAGCAGTATAAGATAGATAAATAAGCATTCCTGTCAAAGAAGTCCTAACAGGTTTAGTGCCAATAATGGCTCAAACTTCAATGTGCTATTGTTATCTACCTTACACCACCAATTAAGGTAGTGTAATTATGCTATTAAAGCTATAATTGTATCAGCAAATAAATTATAACATAAAAGAGTGTATATTGCAACACTCTATTTTATGTACTTTAAACCTTTTGTTGCAGATTTATTAGATGATACTTTTTGTTTTGGGTAAACATAAGTATATTTTTCTGGATCAACTCTATATTTGGTACTAGCTCCACCTAAATAATATTCATAATGTAAATGATAAGCATGATTTGGGCCACAATTTCCAGTATTTCCCATTACGCCAACTTGTTCTCCTATTTTAACTTTTTGTCCTTTTTTTACTTTAATTCCATCTTTCAAATGTGCATATAAAGTATAAACTTTTTTACCATTTATTTTGCCATGATATATTTTAACAAAATTACCCCAAGATTTGCCTGTTTTATCCTTATCTTTTGTAGAATAAACTTTGCCATCTGCTACTGCATAAATTTTTTGATTTTTACCTCCATGTTTAGAGTTCCATCCTAAATCAATTCCCATGTGTCTTTTTTTTATATCATCACTTTTTTTATAGTATGTTGTAATTGCAATGTAATTTACAGGATATCTAAATTTTGTCATTATTCCTCCTCAAAGAATTCAAAGTCATCTATATCTTCATTTTCAAACTCTGCATTTAGTTCATTAAACTTCTTTTTAGATATTCCTAAAAAAGTACATAGCATAGTTTCAAATGCACTTGCTATTGTTAATGTTTCAGTAGTATAAGGTATTTTTAATGTAGCACCTACTACTCCATAAAAAGTTATTAATGCAGGTAGTATTCTTGTTGTAAAAAATTTTAATCTGTCATAATTTTTACTATTTTCAAATATCATAATTTCCTCCTATATAATCATTTTTATTAATTTTTTAGTTCCATCAAGTTCAATTTCATTTATGCTATTATTACTTGGTATTAAACCCATTTTTTCTGCATAAGAACCCTCATATTCTACAAATGCATTGCTTATGCAATAATACATTTCTTTTTTAACTATTGATTTGTGTTGATAATCAGGAACAAACATAACACCTTTTGTAGTTAATGGTTCATGAACGTGGCTCATTATATAGCAATCTGCTAAAACAACTTGACTCATCTTTTTAATTTTGTTAGCTTTTGCACCAGTTGTTTGTGATGAACCACTACCATGATAACCAGTAATTGTATATAACATAGGTCTATTTTTATTTGAATGCCCAAATGTTAAGTATAAATACCACCAACTAGAAGAATATACATCTTCTAAATGTAATTGTTTTGCTACTAAATATAAAACATCTATTGAAGTATCTCTAGTGATTCTATCTTCATGATTTCCATTGGATAAAACCAATACTTTTGAACGAATAGGTTCTAGAAATTTAATTATTTGTAAAACCTGTTCCATTGGGGTTAATTCATCACTATATACATCACTTTTAGAAGTTTTTAATGCAATATTGCACAAATCTCCATTAAGAATAGTATATGTGTTAGGTTCATTCTTAATTCGTTCCAAAACCTCTTTAAATGCCTTTAAATTGGCTGTTTTATCTCCAATATGTACATCACTTATTGGAATAATAGTTATTTTGTCTATATTTTTATCTAAATCCCTTTTTATAATTTTCATTTATTACTCCTCATTTGAAGTTATAATTATTAATAATATAAATCCACTTATTAATCCAAATAAACCCCCTAGAATTAATCCAAACCAAAAATCCATATAAACCTCCTATTCAACAATAAATGTTCCTCTTATACTTGGAGAAGAGCCACTTCCTAATGAAGAAGCACTTGCATTTCTAACAGTTATTTTTTTATCAGTAGTAAGACTAGCAATAATTGGTCTTACACCTATGTATCCTGTTAAAATAGTATTTATTTTTGGAGTGTAATTTGATATAGTGCCAACAAATATATCTCCACCACTTGCAGTTGAAGCAGTTGTGCTTAATGTAATATCATAAGCAACTATATTTCCATATTTTGCATAAGTTCCTGTTGCTGTTGAGTTTCCACTTGTTTTTGTTATTGTTAAATTTCCAGTTGATATTTCAAATGGGTCACTACCATTAACTATAATTTTTTTAAAAGCCACTCTATCTTTGTATTCCACCCATGTAGGTTCACCAATTAATACTGTTGAAGAATAAACATTTGTTGTTAATTCAGTATTATTAGGATTTGAATTGTTTTCTTCTATTAAATTATCTGTGCAATATATTTGTACTCCATAAGTGTTTTGTGGATTGAATACACTTGAAATTGTTTCATTAACACTCCAACTTCCATCACTTGCACTTACATTATTCATTTCTACCCATTGAGTAAAATTCCCCTCTATTGGTGTTAGCATTTTATATCTATAATAAACTTTAGGTGTTATTGGCAAACTTCCAACGCTTCCATTATAATAACTACCATTTGCAACTATTTCTATATCTCCAGTTAATTGACCTGCTCTTTTAGTTGTAAAATTGCTAGGAACAACAGATGGTTTAAAATATGGTATATAACTGCTATATTCTTCTGTTGTAGTTCCTATTGAAGCCATACTATCTACTACATTTATATTAATAGGAACTTTATTATTTACTACTGTTAAATTCGTATTTGCAAAATCTAAATTTAATGTTGCAGGGGCAGAAGTACTTTGGGCAGAACTTAAACTTCCATTACTAACTGCAAATCTAGTTAATGTTGTTGAATCATAAGTATGTCCATTTATTACAAATTGTTTTTTTGATACATTTGATACAAATTCATTATTATTTATTCCATAACCAGTTAATGTTGTATTTAATTCTGTAAGACTAACAATATAAGGTTCAGGAACTTTATGCAAAGCTGTTAATGTTAAACTTCCACTTGCAGTTGCACTTCCTAATGAGTTTTCTGCATCTTTGAAATAACCACTACATTGTATTGTTTTTGTGCCATCTGCTTCATGCTGTATTGTTGTAGTACCACTTGCAACAAGAATACTTGTTTCTCCTCTAAAATCATAAGCAATTTTTTTGTTTACTAATACTTCACCATTTATTGTAATTTTAATAGGGTTTGTTTTACTTGAAGTGTAATAACCACCAGTAGAATAATTTCTTGTTAAATTTAATGAATAAGTAACCCTAGTAGAATTATTGGCTATATCAGTAGAAGTTGGTGGTGTAATTTCATTAACTGTTAATTCAACCTTATATCTACTATCACCACTCATTGTTTTTTTAAATGTTGCCATAATACCTCCTAATCACCATTCCAAAAATGCCCAAAACATTCTTCACCATTATCATCATATTTCATACCAACAAATAAAGCATTGTCATCTATATTATCTTTACCATATCTAAATTCACCAAACAAGTCCATATTTTTAAACTTGCTTCCATCATTTGTTGTTTGTCCTAATATTGTTTCTTCATTAGAATAATATGTTCCTGTTTCATCTATCTTTGTTTGATATGGATTTTCTTCATTTGCATTTGTAATAATTAAACCACTATTATTAAATGTAAATCCCTTCCCTGTTTTAACACCTGTTAATGTTCTTACACCATCTATTTCTTGATATGAAGTTATAGCTTCTATATCTAATGAATTTTGAGTTTGTTGAACTCTAATTCCCTCTATAACTTGACTATTTCCATCTTCATCTATTTGTAATTCTGCTGTTATAGAAGTAATACTAGCTTCTGCTTGATTTGCTATTATTTCAGCCCTTTTTGCCTTTTCATTAGGGTCTGGGCTTAATTCATAATTGACACTTGAACTTGTTATTGATGGGGCTTCAAATGTGCAATCATCAAAATCCATTATATATCTTAAAATAACACTATCAATTAATTGTCCTGCTTTATTTCTAAACTTAATTTTATCTCCTAATTCAAGATATGGTCTATATGTATATTTAGAAGTAAAACTTGAATAACCAAAACCTTTAATTTTATTAAAAATAGCAGTTACAAGTTGTTGCCTTTTTTCTAATGTATAAGCAAATGGATTATCATTTAGTATTAACCAATGTTCACCATATTCTTCAATTAAATCTTCATCTCTTAATATTGCCTCTACACCTTCAACTTGGCTCATACCTATCGATACACTTGTTATAGGGTGTGTATCTCTTTTGTCATTTAAATCAGTATAATCTTCTAAAATTTCATCTGTATCAGTTGTAAATAGTAATCTTAATTTATCTTGTTCAGTTATTGTAGCAAAATTGCAACTCATACCTGCTATTGCACATATAACATCACCAATTAATTCACCATTTACAAATTGATTGCTATCAACTATAAATGAACCATTAGTAATAGAATTATTTTCTAACACTACTCCTGCATTATCACAACATTCTTCTAACACATCAAACAATGTTATTTCATCACTATCATAATCTAATTCACTTGTATAAGGTACTGCAAACTTTAAAGCATAATCATTTGCAGTAACCTTAATTGTATCTTTTGAATCATTATCTATTACTTCTGTTGTAATAAATGTTCCTATTTTAAAAGCGTTACCATCTATTACTTTATAATATTCAAACTCTCTATTTCTAAATTGTGTAGTATTTTCAGTTTCAAACTCTAATACTTTCATATTGAAAGTTCCTATAAAAGTAGTATCTTTATAAGCTGTTGCACTTAATTTGCCTTTTATATATATTGTTTGGTTATTAATTATAATGTATTCTGTATGAGTGTTTTTATCTGCTTTACACGAGTTTTTTATTGTTTGTGATACATTTATCATTCTACATCACTACTCTTTTCTAAAGTGATAGAAATGTCATCTAAATAAAAATTAGTTGTATTATAAACACTATTTCCTACTATTGATGGAATATTTACTAAAAAATTAGCAGTTCTATATTCATTATGTTTAAAACTCCAATATTGATATGTTCCATCTACTAGGTTTGTTAAATAATCATTAAAATCACTTGCATCTATTCCCCCTAAATTAATTTTAATTACACAATCTTCATAGTTTGTATATACTCTTTTCCTGTTTCCATTTACAAATTGAACTTTTGATATTGTGTTAGGTTGTTCATCTATTTCATAACCACTTTTCAATATCTTATCAAATGTAAAATTTTCTTTTTTAAGAAGATACACTATAATCACCTCCAAATTGAGTTTGTAAATTTTTCTTTGCACTTACTGTTTGTTGATTTTCATATATTTGATCTCCATCTAAATATAATTTATTATCATTTACAACAGTTGTAGTTCCAAAGGCACTCATCATTTGAGTTATAGTTCCATTTGTACCACTATATGCCATTTTACCTGTTTCAAGATTTACTGCTTTTGTCATTTTTTCCATTATTTCATCATTTATTTGTTCTATTGCATCATCTATACTATCTGTTTCTGCTTCAATTCCTACTGCAACACCCTGTGTAATAAAGTTTCCCAAAGGCATCATTGCTTTTGCAGGGCTACTTATACCAAAAAAATCTTTAATTTTATTTTTAACTTCAGTATAGATTTTCTTTGCAGCTTCTTTAATTGAATTACCAAACTTTGTAAGACCATCAATAATTCCATTTAGTATATTTTTACCTAATTGTTTCCAATCTGTATTTTTAATTGTGTCTTTAAATGATTGCCACAATCCACTTATTAATCTTGGAGCCATTAAAGCCATCTCTGGAATCATTTTGACAAGTCCTGTAATTATAGCACCTACTAATGTAATTGCAGCACTAATTAATTTTTGTAGCATTTCAGGTTTAGTTAATTCAGTTGCTAATTTTTGTACTATAACAGGAATTTTTTCAAGAAGTTTTGGAAGTGCATCGATAATGCCTAATCCTAATGCAATAATTAAATCAATTCCAGCAGATACGATTAAATCAAGATTATTTAAAATTGTATCAACCACTAATAAAAGTGCATCTACAATTTTTGGTATCAAAGTTGGAGCTTGTTTGCTAATCCCCTGTATAAGACTTACGATTACCTTAATTCCAATATCTACTAATTTTGGTAGATTATCTAATAATGTATTTATTGCATTGCCAATAAACTCTAAAATTTTATCACTTAAATTAGTAAGCAATTCAGTAGTATCACCCTCACCCTGTATTAAATCATTTACTATTGGTAGTAAATCATCTCTTAATAACAAGAATAAAGGTTGCATTGAACTTCCAATAAATTGATCTAAATTATCTTTTAAGTTTGATATTTGTCCATTAAATGTTTTAGATTGGGCTTCCATTGCACCTGCATATCTTCCGCCCTCACTTGCTGCTATTTTTAATGCTTTTGTTAAATCTTCATAAGTAACATCCATTTTTGCTACTTCTTCACGAGTTTTACCTGTTGCATCAGCAAGTAAACCAAATACATCAATTCCTGCATAAGCAAATTGTTTTATATCAAGTGAACTTGCTTTACCTACATTTTTAATTTGTTGTAAGTTTACTGCCATTCTTGCTAATTCTTCATTTCCACCACCAGTAGCAGAAATTGCATTACCTAAAGCTAAAATATCTTCTCTTGCAGTATCACTATTAATTCCTGCACTTATAAGAAGTTGATTTGCTTGTACTAATCCCTGAACATCAAATGGAGTTTTAGCAGCATCAATTTTAATTTGTTCTATTATTTTATTAGCTTCTTCTGCACTACCTGTTAATGTAGTTAATGCAGTTTGATATTTTTCTATTTGTGCATTGTATGTAATACTTGCACTTGCTATTTG